>Ga0314774_1000422_pt1 | contig 34969 bp, 40 predicted proteins | sample MetaGCBIA2018_FD_204515 | JGI IMG/M metagenome (GOLD analysis project Ga0314774, IMG submission 204515) | Cryopeg brine microbial communities from Beaufort Sea near Barrow, Alaska, United States - CBIA 2018 | ecosystem: Environmental > Aquatic > Marine > Coastal | place: USA: Alaska | collected... | reverse complement strand
TTAGAAATCATAGCGGAAAATTTAGTTAAATATTTGAATTTCAGATACTTAAATATACTAAATTTCCGCTTTTCTATTGCTTTAAAACAATAGTAATTACTAATATTCTTACATCGAACTCAGGTTAAAAGCAGCCGTATTAATATTGCTTATCAGATTTTCGGTTCTGGTCCTATTGATTTGGTTTATATACCGGGTTGGGTTTCTAATATAGACTTGATGTGGGAATGTCCAGATCTGGTTAGTTTGTTGACCGAATTAGGAAGAATGGCCAGAGTGATTCTCTTTGACAAGCGGGAACCGGACTTTCAGACCGAGTTGTTGAGCTTTCAACTCTGGAAGAACGGATGGATGACATCCGGGCCGTTATGGATACGGTAGATTCTAAAAAAGCCATTTTATTTGGACATTCAGAAGGAGGATCTCTCTGCATTATTTGCTGCCACGTACCCTAACCGCACCATTTAATTAATAACTTTTGGAATTTTTGCCAAACGAAAATTTGCTCCTAACTATCCTTGGGCTCCCACCGCAGAAGAATGCCAAAGCGTTTACAACATGATAGAAAATAACTGGGGAAGTGGAGAAATGAACTTTGAATCCCTAGCGCCTTCTAAAGCGAAGGATGAAAAATTTATGGAATGGCCGGCAAACTATTTTCTATCCGGAGCCAGTCCCACGCGGCGATGGTGCTTACAAAAATGAATTCTGAAGTGGATATTATCGACATTTTAGACTCTATTAATGTTCCTACTTTGATCTTGCAAAGAACAAATGATATAGATGTAAAAATTGAAGAAGGAAAATTCATAGCCAAAAGTATTCCGGGAGCAAAATTTGTTGAATTGGATGGGGTCGATCATCTTTTTTGAATCGGTAATAAAGAAGAGGTTCTGGAAGAAATGAGATCTTTTATTTTAAACGTAAAACCCAAAGAAAATCATGAAAGAAAGCTCTTTACTATTTTAACAGCACGCATAATTGCTGAAGATAGTGCCATTGTTCAACAAGAATTTGTAACCCAGTTTGTTACTAAATTTAGAGGTAGGGTTATTCAATTTGATGGTAGCACGTTTATAGCCACTTTTGAAGGCCCCAGTAAAGCTGTACATTGTACTCTAAAGTGTTAGTTTCAAGCTGATAACTGGAAAAACAAGAGGAACATCAAAAAGCCCGATTTATTAAAAAATCAGGCTTTTTTTTAAAATATTATAAATCTTTAAAACTACTTTCCAAAAATCATTTTGGCGGCAATAAGCAACAGGACTATTCCAAAAATTTTCCGTAATATCTTGACGTCGATACGCACCGCAAATTTAGCCCCGATATAACCGCCTATTACAAAAAATAGGGACATGATCAGGGCATATTTCCAGTTAACATAGCCTTCCTTAGAATAACTATAAGCAGCCACAAGTGTAACTGGGGGAACTAAAACCGCCAGACTTGTACCTTGTGCTTCATACTGATTAAAACCCAGTAGAAAAAGCATGAGCGGTACCATGATCACACCACCGCCCACGCCCAGCACACCACTTAACAGACCAGCGCAAAGCCCTATGGCAACCAGCAAAAAAAACATGGTAATATTCATAAAACCATAGTATTATAACGTTAACTGCCTACCGCCGGACTGTAATAGCCTTTTTTGGGTATTTTGATAAGATATTCTTTGCGTGAATCGTTATTAAGGTGGTCTTCGCGCAACCAGGGATTGTGAAGCTTTAAAATCTTGTAGTTGATATCAAAACCTTGCGCAAAACGTACAAAATCAGTTACCGCAGTATCTACTTTTACCTCATAAGTTGGGACTTCATGATATAGATCTTCTTGCGTAAAGTTAAATCCGAATTTAGCTGGATTTCCTAAAATCTCCTTCAATGCGAGAATCCTAAAGATATAGCGACCAGTTTCCTCACCTAGCAGCAAATCATAATAACTATCCACATCCTGCTCTTCAAGACGTCTGTCTATACCTGCATTTCCGGCATTGTAAGCGGCAGCTGCCAGCGTCCACGTCCCCCATTTCTGTTTAGAGTTTTTTAAGTATTCGCAAGCCGCCCTTGTGGCCTTTTCCACATTATACCGCTCATCTATATTATCATTGACCTCAAGGCGAAGATCGCGCCCTGTGCCGCTCATCAGTTGCCAGAAACCACGGGCTCCAGCAGGCGAAACGGCTTGCGTAAGACCGCTTTCTATAACAGCAAGATATTTAAAATCGTCAGGAATGCCTTCTTCCTTTAAAATGGGTTCTATTAAGGGGAAATACTTGTGCGCACGCTTTATAAGAAGCAGTCCATTAGACTGCCAGTATGTATTGACAAGCAATTCACGATCTAAGCGCTCCCTAATATCAGGATTATTGAGTGGCGCAGGTTCACCGGCAAAATTCACTTCTGTTGGCAAAGGGATCGCATAAACATTATATCCACTAACCACACTTTCCTGATTTTTACCAGAATTTATGGTTGCCGTTTGCTGCTTTTGGTCTTGATTTTCGGCGGAAGGGCTTTCGTTTGATGCATCCTGTACTGCCTGAACGGAAAACATTCCCACAGCAATGATGCCTATTCCGGCAAATATTGATTTTGTAATTTTCATAGTTAACTTTTCTTTAAACGCAAATTAATGATTAATTTTCAATAATTTCGGGTAAGTTTTCATTAAACCATTTGCATTTTATGATTATCATAATGTGTGTTCCTCCCGATATTGTAACGCAATCATTGATATATTTATGAGGAAATACGGGGTCTGCGTCACCATGTATATGCACAATACCCGCAAGTGCTTCTTTCTGATCCCAACAGAGCATTTGCTTAATTGCCCATTTTAAATAATGTGGATCATCTACCGAAAGGTACTTTTCATACAATGCTATCCGATGTTCCAATTTATCAGTGAATGCGTATTTTGACCATTTTTTAATGCTTTTTACCAGATTTACCGGTGCAATATTATAAAGACCCAAATTTCTAGACAAGCGCATACGACGTGGCAATTCAAACTTGGTTTTTACACTGCTTATGATGATAAGTTTTCTAACGGAAATAATCTTTGCCATTTCCTGGACGATAATCCCTCCAAAACTCACTCCTATTAATACGGGATTATCATGGTGCACATCAGCTAACATACGTTTGGCATAATTGACCAGATTTTCTCCATTTTCTGGAATTTTCCAACGGAGAGGATAAAGTTCAAAACGTTCTGGAAGAGACAGAGATCCAAATATTTCTGGGCTTGCAGCCATCCCAGGCATTACATATACAGGTATTTTTACATTATGAATATAAGTCTTTAACATTTAAAATTTTTGAAAAACCGTTAAATTTTTGTAAATTTACGAAGGCATAAACGTTAAATTGGGTTATGCATGCTACTTCTTATCAAAAACAACTTCTACCAACGTAATTATTTTTTAAAACAAAAAATATGAATGTAATGAGCGAGATTGAACTAACCGACAATGAATTTTTGAGACAATTTGAAACCACATTTGATGGTAAACTAGCTAAAATTGAATATTCTCTACAAGATCGCAAAATCTTCCTAACTAAACTTCAAATGCCTGAAGGAAGCGAAGATCACATGAACGATTTTATCGTGACTGTATTTAAGGAGGTTGAAAACCGAAATATCAGTTTGGTTCCTTCCTGTCCCGAAATAGCAAAATTCATGCGTTCTAACCGAAGAAAGTATAAAAAATTACTTCCGGTGGGAATCAATATCTAAAATTAGTCTTCAAAATAATCTTAACGATAAAATACACACGTTAAAAACGGTCAAAAAAGGATTAATAATGATCACTTTTTGGCCATTATTTTAAATCGTAACAGATTTATTTTCTTCAGCCAGTGCAAAGCGTACCATCCCGTCTTCATCTATTTGACTTAAGCTGACGCTATGGATTGTATTTATCAAAGCAGGATCCCAAGGCGCTTTTACTTTTACATAATTTTCGGTAAAGCCGTGAATGTACCCTTTTTTATTTTCGCCCTCAAAAAGAACTTTATGTGTTGTTCCCAATTGGGATTCATAAAAAGCCCGGCGTTTTTTAGCTGAAAGTCCACGGAGCATCTTGCTGCGTTTTTTTCGTTTTTTTATAGAAACTGCTCCCTCCATGGTAGCTGCCGGGGTGTTGTCCCTTTCAGAATAGGTAAACACGTGCAAGTAGGAGATATTCAGTTCTTGTAAAAAGGTATAGGTATCCAGAAAATGATCGTCAGTTTCCCCCGGAAATCCCACGATAACATCTACACCTATGCACGCCTGCGGCATTTGTTCTTTAATGCGCTGCACACGCTCTGCATAAAGTTCGCGGCGGTAGCGACGTCGCATCTTGCCGAGCATTTCATTGCTTCCGCTTTGCAGCGGAATATGAAAATGCGGCACAAAAGCCCGGCTCTGCGCCACCAGATCTATGGTTTCATCCTTGAGCAAATTGGGCTCAATACTTGAGATGCGCAGGCGCTCTATGCCAACTACGGCATCAAGCGCCTTGACCAGATCCAGAAAAGTATGTTCATGCTTTTTGTTACCAAATTCGCCTTTGCCATAATCCCCAATATTTACTCCGGTAAGCACGATTTCCTTAATGCCTTTCTCGGCAATATCATTGGCATTCTTGATGACATTTTCCATTTTATCGCTTCGCGAAATACCACGCGCGAGCGGAATGGTGCAATAGGTACATTTATAATCGCAACCGTCCTGCACCTTTAAAAAAGCGCGGGTACGATCACCTATAGAATACGAACCCACATAAAAATCGGCTTCCTGAATCTCGCAACTGTGTACCTCGCCAAAGTCATTTTTGCTCAGGTCATTGAGATACTGGGTAATCTTAAATTTTTCGGTAGCGCCCAGCACAAGATCCACTCCGTCTACATCTGCTAGTTCTTCAGGTTTTAATTGCGCATAACAGCCTACGGCGGCCACAAATGCATCTGGATTTACCTTTTGCGCCTTTTTTACTATGGTTTTAAAACGCTTATCGGCGTTTTCGGTGACGCTGCAGGTATTGATCACGTAAATATCTGCTTCTTCACTAAAATCCACCCGATCAAAACCTTCTTGTTGAAAGTCACGTGCAATCGTAGAGGTTTCTGAAAAATTGAGCTTACAGCCCAACGTATGAAATGCTACTTTTTTACTTAAGGTACTCATTTATACTCGTTGTTTTTTTGGTTACATTTGCGCCTCTGCAAGCGTACTTCGCAAGTGCAATACAATTGAAACCAGCCATTTTTACCTGAATACAAAGGTAGTTATTGGCAAGTACATGCTAAAATTGAAAAAAAACCACCATAATTTCATTCTTTTATCGGGATTTATCCTACTGGCCATACTCTTCAGCAGTTGTTCAGATACCGAAAATAACGCTAGGGAAAACCTTGTGTTTAGATATAATGAGCATTACAACGTGGCAACTTTAGATCCTGCCTTTGCCCGCAACCCGCCCATAATCTGGCCTACCAATCAATTATTCAATGGTTTGGTTCAACAGGATGACAGTCTTAATATCGTACCCGATATCGCCAAGCGCTGGGAGATTTCGGAAGATGCTAAAACCTACACTTTTTACCTGCGCAATGACGTATCTTTTCACAAACATGCACAGTTCAAAACAGCCGATAGTACACGTAAAGTGGTCGCATCAGATTTTACCTATAGTTTTAACCGGCTCAAAGATCCACAGGTCGCTTCACCTGGCAGTTGGGTTTTGAGCAATGTGCAACATTATGAAGCGCTAAATGACAGTGTTTTCAGCATTACGTTGAACAAACCTTTTCCCGCCTTTATTGGGCTGCTGGGCATGCGGTACTGCTCGGTCGTTCCTCATGAGATAACGGAATTTTACGGCAACGATTTCAGATCGCATCCCATAGGTACAGGGCCGTTTAAGTTTAAGCGCTGGCAGGAAGGGGTGAAACTTGTTTTGCGCAAAAACGAACTTTATTTTGAAAAAGATAAACAGGGCCGCCAGCTCCCGTATCTGGAAGCAGTGGCCATTACCTTTCTGCCCGATAAACAAAGTGAATTCCTCCAATTTGCACAGGGAAACCTCGATTTTTTAAACAGTCTCGATCCGTCGTATAAAGATGAATTATTGACACCTTTGGGCAAATTAAAAGCCAAATATGCCGAAAACGTAAAGGTGATCACAGGCCCGTTTCTCAATACGGAATATATTGGTTTTTTTCTAGGAAGTAAATCGGAAGAAGTGCGTTCAGAATTGCTGCGCCGCGCGGTAAATTATGGTATTGACCGGCAAAAAATGATCACGTATCTGCGTAACGGCATAGGCACACCGGCAGATGCGGGCTTTATACCAAAAGGCCTTCCCGGTTATGTGGAAAATAGCGGCTACACTTACAATCCTGAAAAAGCGAGCCAACTTATTGATGAGTATATCAAAAAAACCGGCAATACCACACCCACCATTACCATTGGGACTAATGCGCAATACCTTGATATTTGCGAATACATTCAGCGGGAGCTGGGTAAAATCGGGCTGCTTATTGACATAGACGTGATGCCGCCATCTACCCTGCGGCAGTTAAAATCTACCGGACAACTGGATGCTTTTCGCGCCAGCTGGATCGCAGATTATCCCGATGCCGAAAATTACCTTTCGTTGTATTACAGCAAAAATTTTACTCCAAATGGCCCCAATTATACGCATTTTAAAGACCTAGCGTATGACTCACTTTATGAGCATAGTTTCAGTTTGACAGACATTACAGAACGACAGGAAATTTATAAGAAAATGGACAGTATTCTTATCAAAAAAGCGCCATTTATACCCTTATATTACGACGAAGTTATTCAGTTTTTGCACAAAGATGTACACGGGCTTACGCCAAACCCACAAAACTTCTTAAACCTAAAACGGGTCTGGAAAGGTAAAAAGCCGTCTAAAGTACTGAAAAACAGTTAATAAATCTGTATATATAGGCCGTTTTAAAGTTTCCTCAATCAAAAATTTAAGCCTAATTTTGCCCGCTATGAGTGTAATAAATTATGTTTCAGTAGAGGCGATTGCCAAAGCATTTGGTGAAAAAGTCCTTTTTAATGACCTTTCTTTTGGTATCAATCAAGATCAAAAAATAGGTTTGATTGCAAAAAACGGGGCCGGTAAAACCTCCCTGCTTGATATTCTTGCCGGTAAAGAAAATCCTGACAGCGGGCAGGTTGTTTACCGCAAGGATGTAAAAATCTCCTTTCTCGCGCAAGAACCCAATCTTGACGGTAGTCTTACGGTTGAGCAAACCATTTTTGATAGTGACAATGAGATGCTGATCGCTATTGCAGCTTATGAAAGAGCGTTGAAAAATATTGAGGATGCAGACGCGTATCAAAAGGCATTCGATAAAATGGAAGCCGTGCAAGCGTGGGATTTTGAAACGCAGTATAAACAGATCCTCTCGCAGTTAAAACTGGAGGATCTGGACCGAAAGGTAGAAAAACTGAGCGGTGGCCAGAAAAAAAGGCTTGCCCTCGCCAATATGCTACTGCATAAGCCTGATTTGCTCATTATGGATGAGCCCACTAACCACTTGGATCTGGAAATGATCGAGTGGCTGGAAGCTTATTTTGCCAAAGAAAACCTAACCATTTTTATGGTGACCCACGACCGTTATTTCTTGGAGCGGGTTTGCAATGAAATTATTGAACTGGAAAGTGGAAATCTATACAGTTATAAAGGGAATTACTCCTATTATCTCGATAAACGGGAATCCCGCATAAGCGCCGAAGAAGCCGAAACTGGTAAGGCCAAACAGCTTTTCAAAAAGGAACTCGACTGGATGCGCCGTCAGCCTAAGGCACGTACCACCAAGTCAAAATCACGTATTGACGATTTTCACGAGATCAAAGAACGCGCCGGCAAGCGCCGTCAGGATCATGAAGTGCAACTGGAGCTCAATATGGAGCGCATGGGCAACAAAGTTGTGGAGCTGCACAAAGTGAGCAAAAAGTTTAAGGATCGTGTAATCCTTGATCAGTTTAACTACAACTTTCAGCGGGGCGATCGTATCGGTATCATTGGGAAAAATGGCACCGGAAAATCTACCTTTTTAAATATTCTCACCGGAAAAGCAGAAGCCGATCGTGGCAAAGTGATGATTGGGGAAACAATCCAATTTGGCTATTACACACAAAAAGGCATCACTATAAAACCTGGTCAAAAGGTTATAGATGTCATTAAGGAATTTGGCGATTATATTCCATTGAAAAAAGGCCGTCAAATATCTGCCGGTCAACTGCTGGAACGCTTTTTATTCGACCGTAAAAAACAGTATGATTTTGTCGAAAAACTGAGCGGTGGCGAGCGAAAACGACTCTATTTGTGTACAATTTTGATCCAAAACCCAAATTTCCTTATTCTCGATGAGCCTACTAACGATCTGGATATCGTGACGCTTAATGTGCTTGAGAGTTTCCTTATGGATTTTCCAGGCTGCCTGCTGGTAGTTTCCCACGACCGTTATTTTATGGATAAGATCGTGGATCACCTTTTTGTTTTCCGTGGTAACGGAAAAGTTGAAGATTTTCCCGGTAATTATTCTGACTTCAGATCCTACGACGAGAGCACGGAAAACAGTGTGGAAATACCCCAAAAAGAGGACAAAAACACAAATACTACCACAAAAGATAACTGGAAAACACAGGATAAAAAGCTTACCCAAGAGCAACAAAAGGAATATAACCGGTTAGAAAAGGAGATCGCAAAACTGGAACAGAAAAAGGCAAAACAGGAAAAAACGTTTTTGGATCCAGAACTTTCTGGTGAAGAGATCAACGCCGCTTCTGTAGAACTTCAAAAAATACAGGATACCATAGATCAGAAAACCGAGCGCTGGTTTGAACTCTCTGTATGATAGTGACTTTTAAAATTATGTGCTATGAAAGCATTTTTGACCATTGTCCTACTCCTAATTTCTAATACTTTCATGACCTTGGCCTGGTACGGCCATTTAAAATTTGCCGAATGGAAATGGTTCAGCAAGTTGAGCTTAATCAGTGTCATCCTCATTAGTTGGGGCATCGCGCTTTTTGAATATCTCTTTCAAGTGCCGGCAAATAAAATAGGTTTTGAAGAAAACGGCGGCCCTTTTAGCCTGCTACAGCTCAAAGTGATTCAAGAAGTGATCACGCTGGTCGTCTTTGTGGGTTTTATGCTCATCGCTTTTAAAGAGGAAACTTTTAAGATTAATCACTTAATAGGTTGTGTTTTTCTGGTGCTCGCGGTGTATTTCATGTTTAAAAATTAGTAAGTGCGAGTATCTCAATTTTTGTATTCTTTAAAACAATATCTGGGATTTCTTCGGAACGCGACTAATCAGCATGGCGTGCATTCTCCATTTGTATATGATTTTTTGACCAAATGTCTCTACGACCGGAAAAAATATCCCGCTTACGCGAAACTCAAAAACTACCGAGAATCAATACTAAATGACCAAAAAACGATCAAAATAACCGATTTTGGCGCTGGTTCTCGTGTTTTTAAGGATAATACAAGGAAGGTTTCCGATTTGGGCAAAAACGCTGGAGCCAACTTAAAACGCATGCGCTTACTTTATAGAGTGACCACTTATTTTCAGTCACAAAACGTACTGGAACTGGGAACTTCAGTAGGACTTGCGACCGCAGCATTTGGCTTGGCCGAAACTGGAAAAGTCACCAGTGTAGAAGGCTGCGCCGAAATTTCAAAAATTGCTAGTCAAAAATTGGATGTGCTAGAAATCTCCCATTTACACCTAAAAAATGAACGTTTTGAGGCATTTTTTGAGGAAAATCCAGCAAACGCGTACGATCTCATTTATTTTGATGGAAATCATTCCAAGAAGGCGACTTTATCTTATTTCGAAACCCTTTTACACTCCGCACACAATGATTCGGTGTTTATATTTGATGACATTTATTGGTCTGCAGAAATGAACGAAGCTTGGGAACTGATCAAACAACATCCTAAAGTTCGGGTTACACTAGATTGCTTTTGGCTTGGTTTTGTGTTTTTTCGGCGCGAGCAGGAAAAAGAGCATTTCAAAATACGGCTGTAAATATGTAACATCTACTGCCACTTACGTACTTATAATAAAATCCCGTAAATTGGGAGTTCTAAACCGAAAAGCAACCTATGGGCAACTTGATCAAGATTAGGAATATTACGCGCGATTTCCCATTAGGAAATGAGATTGTACACGTGCTCAAGGGGATCGATCTGGATATTGATAAAGGAGAATATTTAGCCTTTATGGGGCCTTCAGGTTCAGGAAAATCAACCTTAATGAACTTGTTGGGATGTTTGGATACGGCCACTTCTGGAACTTACATCTTAAATGGAAAGGACGTGAGCCATATGAGCGATGATGAACTGGCCGAAGTACGCAACAAAGAGATCGGTTTTGTATTTCAGACCTTTAACCTTTTGCCACGTACCACCGCTTTAGACAATGTTGCATTGCCCATGGTATATGCAGGATATTCTAAAACAGAACGTTACGCCCGCGCCGAACAAGTCTTGACGGATGTTGGCCTTGCAGACCGGATGGATCACAAACCCAACCAACTTTCGGGCGGGCAACGCCAGCGGGTGGCCGTGGGACGCGCTCTGGTAAATAAACCTTCCATAATTCTTGCCGATGAACCTACGGGGAACCTAGACTCTAAAACTTCGGAAGAAATTATGAAACTTTTTGATGAGATCCACGCTGCCGGTAATACCGTTATCTTAGTGACCCACGAAGAAGATATTGCGGATCGTGCGCACCGCATTATTCGCCTACGAGATGGGATTATTGAACGGGATGACAGGAAAGTTATGAGCTAAAATATTTTAGATTTTGAATTCAGAATTCTTGCGCGGAATAGCATCGCTCCAATCTTGAGAAAAACCCTACCAAAGTTTACCACTTTGAGTGCAGTGTTATAATTTAAGATCAAGTTAGGTGGCTGAGTGCCCGAAGAATGAGGGTGTATCGAAGCCCCGGGTTATCAATTACAGATCAAAATTCCCTTCTTTATTGATTTCTATTGCGTAAACTTTTCCAAATTTTTAGAACTTTGGAAAAGTTGAAAAATTTGGAAATCCTAAATTAAGAATGCTGCGTTCGTAGTTTTCTAGTATGATGTACAGGCGATTCTAGAATTTCTAACGGGATTCCATACAGGTCAAAATCTTCTGCTTCGGTGATTTTTATGGTTGTGAATTCGCCAGTTTTCAGATAATATTGGGTGGCGTCAATCAAAACCTCATTGTCCACATCAGGAGAATCAAATTCGGTACGACCCACATAATTATTGCCATCTTTACGATCAATTACTACTTTAAATTCTTTACCGATCTTCGCTTGGTTCAATTCCCAGCTTATTTGTGATTGAATAGCCATTATTTCATTGGCGCGGTCCATTTTCACTTCTTCTGGAACATCATCTTCGAGATTATAGGCGTGCGTGTTTTCTTCATGCGAATAGGTAAAACAGCCCAAACGTTCAAAACGCATCTCTTCTACCCAGTCGCGCAAAAGTTCAAAATCTTCTTGTGTTTCGCCGGGATAACCTACAATTAATGTGGTACGAATAGTCATTTCTGGCAGTTTTTCCCTGAATTTATTGAGCAGCGCATTGGTTTTTTCATACGTAGTGCCACGGCGCATTGATTTCAGCAATTTGGTAGAAATATGCTGCAGCGGAATATCAATATAATTGCAGACTTTGGGCTCTTCTTTAATTACATCGAGCACATCTTCGGGGAAACCGGTGGGAAAGGCGTAATGTAAACGAATCCACTCGATGCCATCTACTTTTACGAGTTCGCGGAGCAATTCGGCGAGCGCGCGTTTTTTATAAATATCAAGACCGTAATACGTAAGATCTTGGGCAATGAGAATAAGCTCTTTTATACCGTTTGCAGCCAGTTTTTGCGCCTCAATAACCAGATTTTCTATGGGCGTACTTTTGTGCCCGCCACGCATTAACGGGATTGCACAAAAGGAACAGGGCCGGTCACAGCCTTCGGCAATTTTTAAATACGCGTAATTTTTTGGTGTAGTGGTAAGGCGCTCCCCAATGAGTTCATGCTTATAATCTGCGCCCAGCGCTTTTAATAAACCAGGAAGTTCGGTCGTTCCAAAATATTGATCTACGTTGGGAATTTCCTTCTGCAGATCAGGTTTGTAACGTTCTGAAAGGCAACCGGTCACAAAAATTTTATCTATCAGCCCTTCTTCCTTTTGCTGAACGTATTGTAAAATAGTGTTCACCGACTCTTCTTTCGCATTAGCGATAAAGCCGCAGGTATTGATCACCACAACATTCCCGTCCTGCTCATGCACCACTTCCTTATTGTTCGCCCGAAGCTGTCCCATAAGGACTTCGCTGTCATAGACGTTTTTAGAACAGCCTAGAGTAACAACGTTTATTCGGTTCTTTTTTAAGGTTTTAGTGCGCATAGTGCCATTTTTTAGAAGGCGCAAAGATACGGTATTTTAATGAGATTGTGACGTCTAGAAAATGACGAAAAACGGCTAAAATCCGACATAAACAGCTCATTTACGGTACATTTTCGGTCATTTTCTAATGTTTAAAACTTATAACCCGCGCCAAATTTAAACTCGTTTTTAATTTGCGGTATATATTCAAAAACTGGGTTTATGTTATTTGGTGTAACATTGCAGACGTATAGGAGCTCAAGGAAGAAATGCTTGCTGACGTTATACCGTACGCCAACCGGAATTGAAAGCCCAAAGTTATTGCCTCCAAAACGATTGCCAACTTCCAAGGAATTCTGATCCAGCAATCGGTTGATCTGTGCTCCTGCATAGAACTGCCATTTTTTATACGAAAATTCAAAAAGAATGGGGAACTCATAAAAATTGAGCATGCTGGTCTCATTAATAGTTGGACCAAAAATAACCGAAGTATTTTTAAAGAGTCCTACCTCCGCGAGATTTCCATTATAGATACCTAAACTGCTGATCCCCGATGAATCGCTATCAAACTGTTGCACTTCCTGCGCGTAACAGAAGTAAAGCATTAGTAAATAAACAGCATTAAAAAGTAGAATATTTTTCATAGACCCGTATTACGAAATGAATGTGTGATTTTATGCTTTAAATACTCTATCTAAAGCATAAAGTTGCACAAATGAGCTGATCCTAAGAGAAGTAAATAAGTTCCATCCTCTTCCCTGTTCGTTCAGTCGTTGTCAAATGCAGGAAGTAAAGAGCGCTTTAAATGAACCAATTGAAACTTTTAAAACACCAATTGGTGGACTTCTTAATGAAAAATTCTGCGGGTCGAACTTGTCTACTGATAATCTGCGGGTGTTTTTCGCTTCGCGGAAATTTGCTCGTATGCATAACCCAATTGTAAAAGTTGGGCTTCAGAACCACCGGAAGCGATAAATGTAAGTCCCATGGGTTGGTTCTCCTTAGTATAGCCCATCGGCACAGTGAGTGCGGGATATTTTGCCACTGCGGCATAACCGGCCATATAATTATTAATAGAAAGAACTGCATATAGATTATTTGACGATATCGCCTCATCAAAAAATTGCCTACCTAGCATCTGCAAGGTGTCTTTGATTTTGATGAATTCCTCTTTGCTGGCGCTATCTTTAAGCACACCGTAAAATAATTTCTGTCCGTATGGCATGGTTCTGCTGGAATCATTTTTATTGAAAGCCACAATCTGCTCCAGGTTTTTCACTTTTAGATTCTTGTCACCATAATTTGCGATATAATCTGGCAGGTCTTTTTTCATATCCAGATTTAAAACGCGTGTGAATTCGGGAAGGTCAAGATCTGAACGATCGAGCGCAATGAGCGTAGCTCCTGCATTTTTTAGCGTGCTGATGGCCTGATTATATAGCGTATCTTCCTGCATATATTCCTTATAATAACCTAGGCGTTTATCCTTTAAAAACGTCTTAACATCCTTAATTTCAGCTATTTTGGCGCTAAAATCAGTTGATTTTGCGTTCATTTTCGCAGAAGCGGAATCCTTTATATCCACTCCTAAAAGAGCATTAAGCATAATTGCATTATCAACTACATTGCGCGTCATGGGCCCAGGCGTATCAAGCGTACTCGAAATGGGGACAATTCCGTTGCGGCTCAACAGACCGATGGTAGGTTTTAATCCCACAACGGAATTGGAGCTCGAGGGAGAAAGAATAGACCCCGAAGTTTCGGTGCCTACTGCGGCAACGGCAAAATTGGCCGCCATAGAAACTCCGCTGCCCGAACTCGAACCGCCAGTATCATGAATTTTACGTCCATACGGATTAAGGGTCTGCCCGCCCACGGCGGAATAACCACTGGGACAATCGCCGCAGAAAAAGTACGCCCACTCGCTCAAGTTGGCTTTTCCTAAAATCAATGCACTGTTTTCCTTAAGGCGCCTTACGATAAAGGAATCATCGGCGTTATTATCTTCAAAAACCACCGAGCCAGCGGTTGTGGGCATTCCAGAAGCGTTGATATTATCTTTTAAAAGCACCGGCATCCCAAAAATTGAGTATTTTTCGACCGATTTTGACCTGTTTTTATCCATTTTCTGGGCTTCTTCGAGCACATTGGGATTAAGGGCAATCACAGAATTAAGCGACAGATCGTTTTCCCGATCGTATTTTTGAATTCGGTGCAAATAAAAGAGAACGAGTTTTTCGTAAGTGAGTTTGCCATTTTGAACAGCGGTCTGAATCTCTGGGATATTTTTTTCAAAGACAAGAGGTTTAACTTGGTCGTAATCGGAATCTGAAAATTCACCAAGTGCTTTATTAAAAGGCGCCCAAAGGGAATCGACATCAATTTCCTTAGAATCGAGGACTTTATAATCCCTTTCTTTAACCGCGGTTATTGTGTCGTTTTTTACTGATTTTTTGGTGTTTTCGTTGGTTTTTTGGTCTTTGCAGGCTGTTAAAGCTAGAATCGCTAGGAAAAGTAGTATTTGTTTCATGAAGGAAAGTTGATTATACTGAAAATCTTTTTCAATCAGGACTAATTTAGAAAAATAGGAATCCATTAACTACCTAATCCAACAAAAAATTTACCCCCTATGACTGTATTTTTAGCTATAACATTTCCAGCTATTTCCAAACCTTTTTCATTACCTTCAATATTTAACCCCAATGGTTTTAAATTAATTTTTTCGATTATTAGCTTGCCATTTTCATCTTCATATGAATCAAGAATATTTATGCTATCGAACTGAATTAAAAGTTTCCTGTCATGTGCAAAAACCTGAAGAGCAATGTCTTTTGATTTATTGGAATTTATAATTTCTGTCCATATATCATTATTTCGAATGTATAACCATGAAACTGGAGCATCTTGGCCCTTCCCGATTATAATGGGGGGAAAACTATTAATACCGAATAAATATTTGATGTTTTCAAGTTCGTTTGAACATAAATTTACGGTATTATACTCTTTATATTCTGTTGGTATATCTATATAGTCTATCATAATTGAATTATTTATTCTTGTTGAATTTTAGTCTAAGCTTATTATCTATTTCATCAACTAAAAATTGCCTATCAGTTCGAGTAGACGAAAATTTCTGATTAGATCGGTTTTTATATAAAAATGCTCCAATTAGCCAAATTGAAAAGGAAACACAAGTTATCCACAAATCGCTATTTTCAAGTAAATTTATTTTTTCTTTTTCAAAGTGTTCTATAACTAACTTAATAATTATAGTAATGAAACCAACTACCCAAACACCTAATAAACCACTGATTAAATTTTGAAACCAGTCAACGTTCCTTAATATCAACCATTCATCCGGTCTTAATATGTAATGTATAACACCTAAGGTAATCGTTGCTTTGGTAAAGACTTTTGAAGTATCCATTGGAAAATCAAAAGCATTGGCATTATCTTCCAATTCCTTCTGTTGCCCCGAAAATGTATTTGACATTACAATTTATTATTTAAAGTTTTAACTTTTACTGGATGGATCTAAGTAAGTGAAATATACTCATAATTTATAACTAATCTGTGGCTTAGAGTCCTCTTTCAATAGCTCTCTTAAACGTATTAAATCTATATGCTAGAAGAGGGATGTATAACCAACTATTTCAGTACTTTGCTATGCGAATTTCGAAACCGGAGGTTTCATTTAAAAAACGAATCCACAAACTCATATTTATTGAACACCTGCAAATCTTCCAAGCCTTCACCTACTCCAATATATTTTACGGGAATCTGAAACTGATCGCTGATGCCAATGACCACGCCGCCTTTTGCGGTTCCGTCGAGTTTGGTTACTGCGAGGGAAGTGACTTCTGTGGCTGCTGTGAATTGTTTGGCCTGTTCAAAGGCATTCTGTCCGGTAGAACCGTCTAGCACGAGCAAAACCTCATCTGGTGCGTCATCGATTACCTTTTTCATGACGCGCTTAATCTTGGTGAGTTCGTTCATGAGATTGACTTTATTGTGTAAACGGCCCGCGGTGTCTATAATCACCACATCAGCATCCATTTTTACGGCGCTGCTCACCGTATCAAAAGCTACTGAAGCGGGATCACTGCCCATTTTCTGTTTGATAATAGGCACATCTACGCGGTCTGCCCAGATCTGTAATTGCTCAATTGCTGCAGCCCTAAACGTATCACCGGCACCAAGCACTACTTTAAGGCCTTTCTTCTTGAATTGATAAGCCAGTTTACCTATTGTAGTGGTTTTACCCACACCGTTCACGCCCACCACCATAATCACGTATGGTTTTTTCGCAGGAACGCCAAAATCTTCGGCATCGCCGGTTTTGACTTCGCTCATAAGCGCTGCAATTTCTTCACGCAAAATCTGGTTGAGTTCGGCAGTGCCTAGGTATCTATCTTTTGCTACACGCTCCTCAATGCGGTTTATTACCTTAATAGTGGTGCTTACGCCCACATCACTGGAAACAAGTACATTCTCCAGATTATCAAGCACCTCATCATCTACCTTTGATTTTCCGGCAACGGCTTTGCTCAATTTAGAAAGAAACGTAGCGTTCGTTTTTTCCAGTCCTTTATCGAGGGTTTCCTTTTTGTCTTTTGAGAATATTTTCTTTAAAAAGCTCATTGGATTTTAATATTCAATTGGTTAGCTGTACAAAGATAAACTGTTTCGCTAATGGTTTTTCAGCTAGTGTTAAGTTAAATATAATGTGACTGATCAGGTAATCGTAGAAATGGCCCAAAAGATACTTTACATTATACATCGGCATATGCCAATTTAACACTCACTATTAAAAATACAAAGGCCATTACGCGTTGACGTAATGGCCTTTGTTCTGTTTTTATAAAATGTTAACCTCTTATTTCTTACTCAAGAAGTCACTAACCATTTCTGGAGCCATTACAGATTCTACAAAAGTGTATGCACCTGATTTAGGAGACTTAACCATTTTGATGGCTTTGGTCAAACGTTTTGAACCGGTCTGTAATGTTGCAACTGATTTCTTTGCCATAATATTTTATTTTTCATTTCCGCGAAGGCGGAAATCTTATTTAATTTCTTTATGAACAGTCATTTTGTTAAGTATAGGATTGAATTTTTTCAATTCCATACGGTCTGGAGAGTTCTTTTTGTTTTTTGTGGTTACATATCGTGAGATACCAAGTTTTCCAGTAGCTTTATGCTCTGTACATTCTAGTATAACCTGTACCCTATTACCTTTTTTTGCCATGGTGCTGCTTTTTTAGCTGTTATTTTGTAAGAAAGCCTTTAGCCCTTGCTTCTTTCAGCACAGCGGCAATCCCTTTCTTATTGATGTTTTTAAGTGCAGATGTAGAGATCTTTAGAACTATCCACTTATCTTCTTCAGGAATATAAAAACGTTTTTTGATCAAATTAGCGTCAAATTTACGTTTTGTCTTATTCATCGAGTGGGAAACATTATTTCCTACCATCGCTTTTTTGCCCGTAAGCTCACAAACTCTTGACATGGTGTTATTTTTATTATGTAATTAAAAACAGGGTGCAAACTTACATAACTTTCTGGCAGTGCGCAAATGTATCCCTATTTTTTTAATATTTCTTTTTGAAGCAGTTCCATTGCCTTATTTACAGTCTTTGTAATCACACGCTCCCGGTGGTTTCCCATCATAAATTGCAGGGCGTATACCTCACTCGGCGTCGCAATTCCTATAAATACAGTTCCTATCTCTGCGTCTGCATCGCCTTTTGCCGGGCCTGCATTTCCGGTAGTGGAGATCGCATAATCCGTTTTATAGAGGGCCTTTACGCTGGCCGCCATAGCTTTTGCGACTTCCGCGCTTACGACAGTATTCACCTTGATCATTTCAGGATCAAGTCCTAATATATCAATTTTTGACTGCGTTGCATACGAGACCATTCCGCCTTTAAAATACGCCGATGCTCCGGGAATTGCAGTGATCGTACTGGCGAGCTGTCCACCGGTGCAACTTTCGGCAAGGGACAAGGTCACCTTTCCATTTTTGAGCATTTCGCCCAGCACCACCTCTATCGGTTGGCCGTCATCATAGCCCACGATAATATCGCCTATAAGCAAATCAAGCCCTTGTATCTGGGTGTCAAGTTCTTTTTCAAGTGTTTCCAAATCATTCCCCCTTGTGGAAAGCCGTAAGCGGACTTTACCAAAAGCTGGCAAATAGGCGAGCTTTATTTCTGGTGGAAGCTGGTTTTCCCAATCTTCAATGGTAGCGGCGATCTCGCTTTCGCCCATCCCATAGGTCTGTATGGTTCTATGAATGATAAATGGCCTACTGAATTTCTCCTGCAACCGCGGGAGGATTTCGTCTGTCACTAGTGCTTTCATCTCGTAGGGCACTCCGGGCATTGCAATAAAAACAGTATCGTCCTGTTCCATCCACATGCCGGGGGCGGTACCATATTTATTGGGGATTACAGTTACCTTACTAGGTACAAGCGCCTGAGTTCTATTGGCCGGAAGCATGGGTCGTTTTACATGATCTTTGAAAAGGCGCTCCACATGGTGGAGCACATCTTCGTTTTCAACCAAATGATCATCAAAAAAAGTACAGAAAGTCTGTTTAGTGAGGTCATCTTTAGTAGGGCCCAGCCCGCCGGTGATAAGTACAACTTCGGCATGCGCTTTCGCGAAAGCGAGTGCTTCCAGAATCTGCTCACCAGTATCAGCAATAGCAGAAATCTGTGTTACCCCTACTCCTATTTTATCTAGGGCACCGGCAATAAATGAAGAATTTGTATCTACGATCTGACCTATAAGAATCTCATCACCAATGGCAATTATATGTGCGCGTACTACATTTTCCAATCGTTGCGCATTTCGGTTATGGCATCGTTTATCATGCTCGTAATGGTCGCCAGTTGCGGTTGTATGGCAGCTGTGGGCTTTTTACTTTCGGCCCAGCGCTCCATCGCTGAAATTTCTCGTATGAGATCAATACCGAACATTTCTAGGTTTGGCTTCATTTTATGCGCAAATTGATAGGCCATCTTATGGTTATCGTTCTCAATTGCCATCTGCATACTGGCCAGATCTGGTGGGATCTCTTCTAGAAATGCGGCGACTACCGTTTTCATAAATTCTTTGTCTCCGCCAGACATGTCTTCTAAGGCATAAAGGTCATAATGGGTTGGCATGGTCATTTAATATTTATGGCAAACATAGGTTTGCCGGACAAAAATCCTGTTAATTTATCATCTATGGCTACAGGGCCAACTCCTTTTGGAGTTCCTGTAAAGAGCACATCACCTATTTTTAAGGTCATATATTTAGAAACATGTGCAATAAGGGTATCTATGTTATAGATCATATCTGCTGTGTTGCCAGACTGTACGACCGCTCCATTCTTTTTAAGGTTAAAATCTAGGTTTTTAAGATCTCCAAGTTCTTTTTTAGAGATCCATTTTCCTATCACGGCACTCCCGTCAAAACCTTTTGCTTTTTCCCAGGGATGTCCTTTCTTTTTACATTCCCGTTGCAGATCGCGTGCGGTAAAATCGATACCTAGGCCGATCTCTTCATAATACGTGTGCGCAAATTTTGGCTGAATATATTTTCCCAGCTTTTTTATCTTGACAAGCACCTCGACCTCATACTCCACTTCATTACTGAATTCTGGAATCACAAAAGGCTGCTGACTGAGCAATATGGCCGAATCTGGTTTGAGAAAAAACATGGGCTCTGTGGTGGGAGCACTCTTGAGTTCTTTCACGTGATCTTGATAATTTTGTCCTATACAAATAATTTTCAATGGGAAACACTTATAAATTGAAATAATAGAAAAATAGTATATCTAAATCTTGGTGTTTAATTTCCTCAATTTTATTGCTGTAAGTACTTTTTTAGTATACAACGGAAAATCAGCGTTCTGGATCCACCCAAAATATCCAGGTTCCTGATCTAGCACATCATCTACTTTTTTGCCCTTATGCTTTCCGAAAGAGAAAATCTCCTCATCATTTTTATTAAAGGAAATAAAACCTGCAAAATCGGCCAGTTTTTTTCTGGCACTGAAATCCGCAAGACTTTTCATGTTATTTTCAAGATCGTCATAGCGGTCCAGCTGCGCCTTTAACACTTCATAGGTCGCAATGGTATCTGCTTCTGCGCTATGGGCGTTGGTAAGTTCTTGATTACAATAAAACTTGAGCGCGGCCTCTAGAGTGCGCTGTTCCATTTTATGAAAAATGGTCTGCACATCTACCGCATGCCTGTTTTTCATATCAAAATCTACATCTGCCCGCAACATTTCTTCCGCGAGCAGCGGGATATCAAATCGGTTCGAATTGTACCCGGCAAGATCTGAATCTTTGATCAGCTTATAAATTTCTGCGGCAAGCTCCTTAAACGTGGGTTTATCTGCCACATCTTCATCCTTGATCCCGTGTATGGCAGTGGTTTCTGCCGGGATAGGTATTGTGGGGTTTACGAGCCAGGTAAACTTTTCTTCTTTCCCGTCTATATTCACTTTTAACACTGAAATCTCTACAATACGATCGCTTGCCACGTTCATACCAGTAGTTTCCAAGTCAAAAAAACAAATGGGCCTAATCAGGTTAAGTTGCATATTTTTTCGATTTACTGCACAAAAATAGCATTTCTGTATTGAAATATGGTAAAAGTATCGCTATTGATTATATCATAATCCATAGCTTTTTTTACTATAAATAATAATGAATTAATTACAAACATACTGAAGTCACTATCTAAATTTGCATGAAAGTTGTCTATTTTTAATCTGAAAATAGCCATTTTTAGAACTTTGAAGTGAATTTTGTCAATATTCATATATTAAAACTGGCCTAATGAACGTTTTAAACTAAATAATTTTGTTTCACCATATTCATCCTTATCCACCGTTTAACCTGGAAAACGCGACCAAACTTATTGTGGGGACCTTGCCGCCCCCACGATTTACAACGCAATTATTAAAACCTGGTGATGTCGATTTTAGTTATGGCAGTATAGATGGCCAATTATGGCGCATTCTGGATCTTATTTTTAATCTGAATCTCAGATTTGAAGATTCGCTGTACGCCATAAACCAGCGGAAGGAATTTTTAAAGCGCCGCGGAATAGGTATTTGCGATATTGTGGCTTCGGCGAGGCGTGAGAAAATTGACGCTTCAGACCTTGGGATGCAAGAGGTCGCATTGCGTGATCTTATTGATATTTTAAAAGAATATCCCAACATTAAAACCCTACTTTTTACCGGCGGAAACAGCAAAAACGGGCCAGAATATTTTTTTCGCCGCTTGGCCAAAGCACATAGTATTTCGCTCCAACTTATTTCTTCTGAAGTTCCCCGAATGCATAGTTTTCAATTACCGCATAAAAATGGCTTTAGAACTGTAGAAACGGTATCGCTAACCGCGCCTTCGGGATCGGCAAACCGCGCGGTGGGCAGTAACCTGCTTTACAAAAAACTAAAGGCCGAAAATCCAGCGTACACAACCATAGATTTCCGGGCAAATCAGTATAAACGCTTCTTTTAGGCTCTAAATCGGTCTTTTTTACCGCATTATTGTCCTTTATAAGCCTGCGGAAAATGCTATTTTTGATTTCCTACGCAAAATGACCAACTTATGAATTTTCCTTCCGCTTTAAAAAACCTCCTTTTTTTACCGTTTTTTGGCGTATTCTGCCTGTTTTCGGCAAATAGCCAAAACACTACGAATACAAATAATGCCTTCACCACCGCATTTGAAAAAAGCAACGGCACAAAAACTGCAACATATGAGGAAGTTATGCAGTTTTACCGAAAACTGGACAGTACATACCCTGCAATAAAAACTTATAAAATAGGCCTTACCGATAGCGGAGAGCCCATAACACTGGTCACTTATAATCCTGCAAATCCTGACCGCACACTGGAAACCGAATTTTCAAAAAACCCAAATACTTACAAATTACTCGTCAACAACGGTATTCATCCTGGTGAACCAGATGGAATTGACGCGACCATGATGCTCCTGCGCGACGCGGCTAAGGGAACGATCACAATCCCAAAAAATGTATGGCTGGGCGCGGTTGCCATTTACAATATTGGCGGCGCTTTGAACCGTAATAGCACGTCCCGAACCAATCAAAACGGGCCTGAAAGCTATGGTTTTCGCGGTAATGCGCGCAATTATGACCTAAACCGAGATTTTATAAAAGCCGATACAAGAAATGCGCAGTCTTTTGCCCAATTATATCATACTATTGACCCAGAAATGTTTATCGATAACCACGTGAGCAATGGCGCAGATTATCAATACACGCTTACCCATCTCTTTACGCAGCACGATAAAATGGGCGGCCAACTTGGGGATTATATAAAAAACAGCCTACAACCACAACTGGAAACATCATTGGCCGATAAAAACTGGGATATCACACCTTACGTGAATGTTTTTAACGAGGTGCCCGAGACTGGTTTCAGTCAGTTTATGGATTATCCGCGCTACTCCAGTGGGTACACTACGCTTTGGAATTCGGTGGGGATGATGGTGGAAACCCATATGCTCAAACCATACAAACCCCGTGTAGAAGGCACGTACGCGCTCTTGATATCAATGATTGATATCTTGGCAAAAGATGGGCCGCAGATCAAAGCTTTCCGCGAAGCGGAAAAAAAGTCTTATACGACTGGATCCCGCATCGGGAAAGCGTATCCCGTACAATATGAAGTGGATAGCAGCAAGGTGACCATCTTTGATTTTAAAGGTTACAAAGGTAAAATGATTTCTAGCGAAATCACCGGTCAGCAACGTTTAAAGTACGATCGCAGCAAACCGTTCACAAAACAAGTCAAGTATTACGATAATTTTAAAGTCGTGCAGGAAATTACTATTCTCAAATACTACGTGATCCCACAGGGCTGGTTTACCGTTATAGATCGCCTACGCGAGAATAATATAGAAGTGCAACCGCTTAAAAATGATACCGCAATAACTGTGGAAAGCTATCGCATTGCAGCTTTCGATACTCGAGATAGCGCTTATGAAGGTCATTATATGCACAGCAATACAAAAGTGGAAAAAAGCAGTTTAAAAATGGATTTCAGAAAAGGGGATTTTCTAGTAAGCACTGCTCAAGCGGGAATGCGCTATCTACTGGAAACTCTCGAACCAGCAGCGCCAGATTCTTTCTTTAATTGGAATTATTTTGATACCGTTTTACAACAAAAAGAAGGGTTTTCACCTTATGTTTGGGAAGATAAGGCCAAGGAATTGCTTGATAAAAGTCCCGATTTGAGAATTAAATTTGAAGAAAAGAAGAAAAATGAGCCCGATTTTAGCCAGAACTGGTATGCTCAATTAGACTGGTTGCACAAGCACTCTCCTAATTATGAACAAGCCCATTTACACTATCCTATCTTTAGGATTGGGAATTAAATATTCTTTTGGGAAAAGGATTTTAATGTTCTCGTAGGATTTGAGGAGCGCCTTCTGGCTCTTTTCAAAATTCTTCCATTTTACTTTTTTAATCCCCTCGCCCGCCTCGGGTTTTAATTCGCCCTCATAATCGCTGGTCATTTTGTACCAGTGGGTTTCTTTGAGCTTAAACTTATTGTTACGCTTAAAAACGTGATAGGTTACAGTAATAAATTCTGAAATTTTAAGATTTTCCACTCCCGTTTCCTCCCATACTTCACGCAGGGCGCATTCTTCAATGGTTTCGTTTTTTTCCAGTTTTCCTTTGGGCAGATCCCATTTGCCATTGCGGTAGATAAAAAGAATCTTACCTTTATTATTGTGCACCATTCCGCCGCCGGCGACAACTACAGGGAGACTCTTTTTTAAAACCTTTAAAAGTTTTTTTTCCTTGTTGTGGTATAAATTGATGTGCGTAAGTTCGCCGCGCATCATCTGCTTGATCACAGACTTGATTTTTACACGCTTGATGGGCAGCGCCGTGTAATTTTTACCAATATACTTCTCTGTTGAAAGTATTATTGGTATATCGTTTACAAAAACTTTATACATTTGTACCATGATCCTAAAAAACGACACAGCTCGAAAAACAGCTGAATTATTGCTGCAAATTAATGCAATAAAACTACAACCGCAAAACCCATTTACATGGGCCTCAGGTTGGCAATCGCCCATTTACTGCGACAACCGCATCACGCTCTCCTACCCGCAGATACGCAATTACCTGCGCGAGAACATGGCCCGGCAGATCGAAGAGCTTTATGGAAAACCAGATGTGATCGCAGGTGTGGCTACGGGAGCGATAGGCATTGGCATGCTTGTGGCAGATTACCTCAACGTGCCTTTTGTGTACGTTAGGCCGGAATCAAAAAAGCATGGCCGGCAGAATCAAATAGAGGGCAAACTGGAAGAAGCTCAGCATGTAGTGGTGGTTGAAGATCTTATAAGTACCGGCAAAAGCAGTCTTATGGCGGTACAGGCACTTGAGGAAGCTGGCGCTCATATTAAAGGCATGATGGCCATTTTTACCTATGGTTTTGATGTTGCCAAAGAGAATTTTGAGCAGGAGAAAGTGACTTTGCACACGCTGAGCGATTATGATAACCTACTGGAACAGGCACTCAAAACGCGTTATATTTCAGAAAAGGAAAAGTACACGCTGGAAGGCTGGAGAATGGATCCTGCCAACTGGAGCGCTCCCACGAAATAACTGCTATAATCCTAATTCACACAATGCACAGAGCATAATTTCAATATCCGTTAACTAACCTTAAATTTAGGCGAAAAGCCCTGTTAAATATGAACTTAAAAAGTCAAAAACACGTCGTAGCGCAATCACCCGAAAAAGTTTTTGCATTCTTGACCAAAGTGGAAAACTACAAACAACTTATGCCAGACACGACTACAAAATTTGAAGTGTTGGGGGAAAAACGCTTTGTGTTTGCACTAAAAGGAATGCCAGAAATCGTACTCGAACTCAAGGAAAGCATTCCTTACAATCAAGTTATCTTAGGCGCGGCCAGCGAAAAAATGCCCTTCACCCTTACTGCAGATATCAAACAGCTCGCAGAAAACAGCAGTGAAGTAGAACTTTCATTTAACGGTGAATTCAATAGCATGGTCTCTATGATGATAAAATCGCCCATACAGAAGTTTATCAATACCTTAGGAGAAAAACTGGAACATATCTGAATATAGATTTAAGACCGCTGCGCTGAGAGAGATAAGAACAGAGATTTAAATAGTATGAGCAAAGTGAATTTCAATATTCCCTTTTTTAAATCGAAACCGATCAAAGGCAGTTTTCTAAGCATTATAGCAAGTTTAAATCATTGCTGTCTTCTTACTTTTCGAAAATTTCACAAGTTTTGTGGTAAAAATAACAATCTAAAAAATGGCTTTAATAGTGCATTTTTAGCTCTTTTAATCCATAATCTTGCTGTGAATCATCTTCATGCTGTAGGATAAGCTTTCCGTAATGGGACACACCTCTTATCATTCCATTAAATTGATGACCTGAAGGGTCACTGAATAATGCAGGCTTATCTTTTTTAAACAGTTTAGATTCATAATCTACCTTAATTTGCTCAAAATCACCCTTTGTGATACGGTTAACGTACTTCTCAAAAAGTTGGCTTATTTTGATAATAAGTTCAGGGAGTTCGTAATCGGTTTCTGTTTCCAGTTTTAAGGAGGTGGCTTTTGGAGCGTGCTCAAAAAGGATCTGGTTCACATTAAGGCCCACACCTATAATAACAGCGTCCAGTTTATTGTTTTTAATCACACTTTCTATAAGAATACCGCATAACTTCCGATTTCCTGCCAAAATGTCGTTAGGCCATTTTACGCTTAGTCGTTCTAAACCAAGTTCTTTTAAAAGTTCAAAAATGGCAAGAGATGCCGCCATTGTAATGTAAAATTGTTTGTCTACGGGAAGCCTGTGCGCACGCTTAAAAACACTAAAAGTAAGGTTTTTAAACGGTTCAGATTCCCAAGTGGCTCCGCGTTGACCTCTTCCAGCATACTGATGATCTGTCCACAATAAAATGTCTTCACGTATGTGCACACTTCGACAAAATTCCCTTAAATAGGAATTTGTGGAGGCCGTGGCATTAACTTTGACAATACGCATGATATAAATACAGTAGGTTACAGACTAAAAGGCAAAATTGTGATAACTTTGCCGAACTAAAAAAAAATAATGGTAAAAAAAGAAGCAAACACAGATCAACTTATAACTACTATTTTAGAAGGCATTGAAGAGGTAAAAGGGCAGAACATCGATATTTTGGACCTTAGGGGAATTGAAAACATGGTTTGCGACTATTTTATCATCTGCGATGGTACTTCAAATACACAGGTTTCTGCCATAGTGAATTCGGTACAGAAAACCGTCAGTAAAAAAATCAAAGATAAACCATGGCACGTTGAAGGACTTCAAAATGCCGAATGGGTCTTAATGGACTATGTAAATGTGGTAGTTCATGTATTTCAAAAACACATTAGGGAATATTATGATATAGAGGGCCTATGGGGAGATGCCAAGGTAACGTCTATAGAATCAACTTATAATTAAATTAAATGGCACAAAAAACAAAAAAGCCGACTCCCAAAAAGCCTAAATTCAGTGCTTGGTGGATCTATGCGGCGATAATCCTAGTTTTTCTAGGACTTAATATATTCAGCGGTGGTTTTGGTGAAACATCCAAAATTACTCCCGATAAGTTTGAACAGTTTCTTAAGGAGGGCGATATTCAAAAAGTGGTTATTGTAAATAACAACTTGGCAAAGGTGTATCTCACTCCAGAAGCACAGAAAAAGGAGATTCATAGTAAAGCAAATGATGATAGCTTTTTGCCATCTACCGGTGGGCCAGATTATCAATTTAGATTTGGAGATCTTCAGATTTTTCAGAACAGGATCAAAGAGATCGAGGCTGACAGTGACATGAATGTTCCCGTTTCTTTTGAGACCGAGAGTAATTTCTTCGGGGAAATATTAATGACCCTTTTACCCATCGCGGTAATTATAGGGATTTGGATTTTTATCATGCGCAGAATGTCATCTGGAGCCGGCGGAGGTGCTGGCGGACAAATCTTTAATATCGGAAAATCAAAAGCAAAGCTCTTTGATGAAAAAATCGATGTTAAAACCTCATTTAAAGATGTCGCCGGCCTTGAAGGTGCTAAGGAAGAAGTACAGGAAATCGTAGATTTCCTCAAAAATCCTGACAAATACACTAATCTAGGCGGTAAAATACCCAAAGGAGCCCTTTTAGTGGGTCCTCCCGGTACCGGTAAAACCCTGCTCGCCAAAGCCGTTGCAGGCGAGGCCAAAGTGCCTTTCTTTTCCCTGTCCGGTTCAGACTTCGTTGAGATGTTTGTGGGTGTGGGAGCTTCACGGGTGCGCGATCTCTTTAAACAAGCCAAGGAAAAATCACCCGCCATTATTTTTATCGATGAGATAGATGCAATAGGTCGGGCACGTGGTAAAGCCAATTTCAGTGGTTCTAACGACGAACGTGAGAACACGCTTAACCAATTACTGACCGAAATGGACGGTTTTGGCACCAATACAAACGTTATTGTGATCGCTGCGACCAATCGTGCAGACGTATTGGATACCGCGCTGATGCGTGCCGGCCGTTTTGACCGTCAGATTTACGTAGATCTTCCGGATGTACGTGAACGTAAAGAGATTTTTGAAGTGCATGTACGTCCGCTCAAAAAAGTGGCCGATGAGCTTGATACTGAGTTTATGGCTAAGCAAACCCCCGGTTTTTCTGGGGCAGATATTGCAAACGTCTGTAATGAAGCCGCACTTATTGCTGCAAGACAGGGCAAAAGTGCAGTTGGCAAGCAGGATTTTCTCGATGCGGTAGACCGTATTGTGGGAGGTCTTGAGAAAAAGAACAAAATCATTACCCCAGAGGAGAAAAAAGCGATCGCTTATCACGAGGCCGGTCATGCCACCGTAAGCTGGATGCTAGAACACGCAGCGCCGTTGGTAAAAGTAACTATAGTTCCAAGAGGGAAATCACTGGGTGCAGCCTGGTATCTTCCAGAAGAGCGCCTTATCGTACGTCCCGAGCAAATGCTTGACGAGATGTGTGCCGCAATGGGCGGAAGAGCCGCTGAAAAAGTCACTTTTGACAAAATTTCAACGGGTGCCTTGAGCGATTTGGAAAAAGTAACCAAGCAAGCGCGTATGATGGTGACTATTTACGGGCTTAATGATAAGGTAGGTAACCTCACATATTATGATTCTTCTGGGCAGTCTGAATACAATTTCAGCAAACCCTACAGCGAGAAAACTGCGGAGATCATTGATAAAGAAATCTCTAATATCATTGAAGAGCAATATCAGCGCGCGATACGCATTCTTGAAGAAAACAAGGACAAGCTTAACCAGTTAGCTGAAGTATTGCTTGACAAAGAAGTGATCTTTAAGGATAATCTGGAGCAGATATTTGGTAAAAGACCTTACGCTAAAAGTGAAGATCAAATTGCCATAACGAAAGAGACCGCCACCACAGAATCTGCCTCTACAGAAAAAGAGTAGCTTCTAGCTGCTTAAATGCTACATAAATCTTAACTTGACTGGCGGTTGAGTTAAGATTTTTTATATTTGAAAGAATCCTAATTCCATATCTTAAGTGCTCATTTATGAGTAGTCTATTTAAAAAACTATTTTCTCAGAAGCTAAAATCAGATTCCCCACAAAAATCGCCGGGAAAACCTGAACGTGGCAAGTATATGCCTGATGTAAAATCGCCCGCAGATGAGCGTTTTACCAAACATTTTATACTCAATGGCGGCAAGTTTCTATACTGCGTTGATATGAAAGAAGTACAGGAGAGTTTTGATAATATTCTGCTGGAGAATGACTGGTACGAAAATGAAGTTTTTTGTATAGATGATAATTTGGCAGAGCGTTTTAAGGGTTATAACCTAAATTTTGGTCGGAATCAAGATGCCAATTTTTTCTTTTCTACCTGTGAAAACCTGGTTGCCGACGATGGGAGCTTGCTTATCTGCTCTAATCAGATCAAAGAGAAAAAGCTAAAAGAACTTCCGCAGGATTTTGTAATTTTTGCTACTACTAGTCAGATCGTCAATAATATAGGTGAAGGATTGCGGGGCATTAAATGGAAAAACACCAAAAGTATCCCTACAAATATCACTACGATCAAGAACTTCGAACCTAAAGAAGTCTCAAAAGATTTCATGTCTTATGGGAGCAGTGCCAAAAATCTTTATTTATTACTCTTAGAAGATTTATAACATGCGGGAAATTGTAGTCAGGACACTTTCTGGATTGCTGTATGTTACTATCTTGTTGTTTTCCATTTTTTCTTCTGAACAATGGTATATTTTACTATTTCTGGTCTTTGGTTTGATTTGTTTACGAGAGTTTTTAAGAATGATTTCTTTTCAATTCTGGTATACCTATCTAATATTAATTGCCTTTATACTGTTTTTTAGTTATTATAAAGTATCTCTCATAAGTACTTATATTTTGCTGCTTCTCACTGTGGGAACCGGTTTTTACCTCATAAAAAACCTTTTTAGTGCTCGTATAAGAAGATTAAGTAAACCCTTAAAACTACACATTACCCTCTTTTATATGATAGGCGGTTTTGTTTTTCTTACGCTCCTACCCTCTCATGGCGATGAATTTTCACCGTACACGGTCGCCGGTCTATTTATACTAATTTGGGTAAACGACACGTTTGCTTACATTATAGGTAAAAGTATAGGGCGACATAAATTATTCCCCAGCATTTCACCTAAGAAAACGATAGAAGGTTTTTTTGGCGGACTTGTTTTTGCTTGTGCTGCCAGTTATTTTATTCATAAATTTACCGGCATCCTTAACTTCAATATATGGTTTAGCTTGGCTGTGGTCATGAGCACCTTGGGAACCCTTGGCGATCTAATAGAATCTAAACTAAAGCGGGAAGCTGGCGTCAAAGACAGTGGAACGCTCATGCCGGGTCATGGCGGCCTTTATGACAGACTTGACAGCGTACTTTTTGCCAGCCCTTTTATTTATTTGGTTTTAATAATTTTTGAATATGTTTCATAAAGAAGGTTATGCGATTATAGCAATTGCAGTGGTCGTTACCACAGTAGGTGTTCTGCTCACGGAGCGTTATGTAGATACCGAATGGTTGCGCTACCTGCTTTTTGCTGCCATTCTCCTACTTTTATTCCTTATTCTTCAATTTTTTAGAAACCCGAAGCGCCTTATAGAATTTGATGAAACCAGTGTTTTGGCTCCTGTAGACGGCAAAGTGGTCGTGATAGAAGAAGTTTTTGAAAAAGAATTTTTTAATGAAAAACGCTTGCAGATTTCCATATTTATGTCACCGATAAATGTACACGTCACCCGCTACCCCGCTAGTGGAAAAGTGGTGTACAGCAAATATCATAAAGGTAAATACCTAGTAGCATGGCATCCTAAAGCCTCTGAAGAAAATGAGCGCACCACAGTGGTGGTAGAAACTAAAAAATTTGGCAATGTACTCTACAGGCAAATCGCCGGCGCATTGGCAAAACGTATCGTAAATTACGCCAAAGAAGGAGATATGGCAGTACAGGGAGAAGATAGTGGCTTTATAAAATTTGGCTCAAGGGTAGATGTATTTTTGCCGCTGGGCACTCCTATTAAAGTAAAACTTAATCAAAAGGTAAAAGGCGCGCTGAGTGTCATTGCCGAATCTTAGAAGTGTGCAAGATAAAAAAGAGGTAAACAAAAGATTTGATGAGGCGGTGCTCTTGGCCAGCAATACTTCAAAACGACTCCCTTCAGATATTAGGCTGGCGCTCTATGCTCGTTATAAGCATGCCACCCAGCACCATAACATTGTGCCCTATGAGAAACTGGCAGATAATGATCTACGCGCCGCTTTTAAATACAATGCGATGATCCAAATAAAGAATCTTTCTATTACCGAGGCCAAGCTAGAATACATTGAGCTCGTGAATTTGCATATTAGAGATTGACTTTTCCATTTGAAATTTTCTGATACGTTCAACATCTTCATATTGTTCTATTTTTATGTGAGAGCGTTAAAAAACGATCAAAATCCCGGCTTAAACAGGCAGCCAGTAAAAATCACACCTTCTTAGAAGGTGGCTTTGGCTAGCCCCCATAGGGGGCGACAGGGGCCTGTTCTAAAAATCGACCAGATTCAATTATGCAACAAAAAAGCAAATCGAAATCAAGCTGTAAATACAGGCATAGCCATCAGGACATGACCACCTGCAAAGCAGGTGGATTCTTAAGGTGAATTAAAAAACTAAAACCGAATTGCTACTGAATTCAAGTTGTTTGTTCCTGATTCTCCAGAATTATGGGCATTAGCCTAACTACAATGTCTACATCTCGCAAAACACGGCATTTACCATTTGTCTGACTCAATATCCTAAAAATACCGCTGGGCGGTTGAAATAATTCTAAATCAATTCAAATAGGTCTTTCTATAAGTTTGAAGCATTTTTCAAAAGGGGATTTCCTATTCTGACGGGAAGAAAGAAGGCCAAATTCAATAAATTACCAGAGCCAATTGTGTTCACAGGTTTATATTAGACTCTTATTCTTCAATCCTAAAGCGAAACGATCCTAATTCTTTCATGGACAGTATATTAAAATCATTACTTCGGGGCAAGGGCGCGAGGTATGATTCGGAAATGAATTTTAAATTTCGACCCAGAGGATTGAGATATAAAACCCACTGGTGGGATTCAAATCAATTCTTTCAAAAAAAAAATGGGCCTGTGCGAACACAAACCCATTTTACGGTTAATTAAGTACAACTCTTAGAATCTAAAATTGAGTTTGGTGAATATGCGCGTACCATCAATACCAAATTGTGTTGTCTGCCATGGGTACTTAAAGCGGCCTACAAAATCCAGATTCCGGTCTTGGGGAATTCCACCGGTGCTGCTATATGCTTTGGCAAAAGTGTCTGGATATACATTAAAAAGATTGTTAGCCCCAATTGTGAAATTAATCTTATCAGTTAATTCGTATGAAAAACTGAGATCTGTAAGCACTTTATCTCCATAAACAGCATCGTTAATAGGATCACTTGGATGTTTGTATTCTACTTTTCCATAATTTAAAAAGGATAGATTGGTAGAAAAACGTTCCAGCGCATAATTGATCGAGGCTACGATTTTTTGTCTTGGCCTCCAGGTCTCCACACGTGATATATCCTCTCTGGAGAAAAGTGCATCACCAAGATCGTTTTGCTCAATGAAGCTTGGAAATTTTAGTTTTGTTACTTCGGTCTTATTGAAATTTGCTGCAATAGTACCGCTCAGACTACCAGCGCCCAACTCAATATTATCATAGGTAAATACGATATCGATCCCGTGTGTACGGGTATTTATCGCATTTAGGAAGAACCCGGCAGCCCCCACATTTACTCTTGATAAGGTTTGATCAATAGGGTTAGATGGGTCACCCGTGTGCGTCACCTGCCCAGAGAGCACAATACGATCATCTACATCGATCTGAAACGCATCAACGGTAATCCCCATATTGCGGCTAATGCGGTAGGTAAACCCAGCGCCAATATTAAAAGAGGTCTCCGCATCAAGTTTTGGTATGCCAAGGGCGCGTAGCGCAGGATCAGAGTTGTTGAGAATACCATTCTGCTGAACACCGTTTTCGGTAAGTGTTGTTGTAAGTGCGGTATAATAGAGCTGGTGCAATGCAGGTGCCCTAAAACCACTGCTCAATGAACCTCTGATACTTAGTTTACTATCCAGAAATTTATAGCGTGAATTGATCTTCCAACTTAAATTAGTTCCAAAATCGCTATAATCCTCAAAACGGAGCGCACCACCTATCAGGAAATCTTCGGTAAGATCTGCCGTAATATCAGTATAAACGCCAAAATTACTACGGTAATCATCAGAAGCATTTTCGGGCTTAAAACCTCCGAAAGATTCAGATCCAGTTCGGTCTGTGGGATCGTCTGGGGTAGCGTCCCCGTAAGAGGCAAATTCACCAGCTTCTGTCACAAAACGTTCTGTTCTATGCTCTGCCCCGAAAGCTACCGTCAATGCATTCATACCGGCGTTTTCAAACGTACGCACAATATCAAGGTTGTTCACTACATTACTGAATTGATGCGCGCCATTGTAAAAATCAGATGGACTTGCTGCACCAAAAGACTGGTTGAACGAATTGACAATATAGTAATCAATACGGTTTTTACCCATGGTAGAGCTGAGATCAAAGTTCCAGTCGTTAAACACTGTTTTCATACCTAAAGAGAATATGTGATCCGCAATTTGAGGTGCCATTTCCGCCAGAAAGAAATCGGCTCCAGGATAAATTTGCTCAAAACCGGAAACCCAGTACGGTACCCTTGCAAATTGAGGCGCAGATCCGCTTCGTTGCGTCAATGTACCAAAGGAATATATTTCCGTTTCGGTTTCTTCGTCTAAAGTGTAGCCCATATTATAAGCGAAATTGGTGATTTTCATATCAGGAAGACCAACCTGAAAACCGGCACTGGGATTGCGTTGTAAGAAAGAGGATAAATCCTGTTCTACACCCCAATATGCTTCCTCATCTGCTGCACTGGTAATAGTTCCCGCCCGTTGCGTGCGTTTTTGGTCGAAATAATTAAAGGTAAAATTGGCATATCCTTTTTCAAAAATATCCATACCAAAACCGGCTTCCAGTTGATATTGTTCGCCGTCCCCTTCAGTGGTGATACCAAAACTGGTATTAATAAACGGATCTGATTTTTTCTTGAGCACCAGATTGATGACCCCGGCAACGGCATCAGAGCCGTATTGTGCCGCCGCTCCATCGCGAAGTACTTCTACCCGCTTCAACGCTGCAGAGGGAACTGATTTCATATCAACACCTACTTCCCCACGCCCTGGCGTGACGTAACTGTAAACCAGCGCACTTGCGTTTTTTCGTTTTCCGTTTACCAGCACTAATGTTCTTGAAGGCAGTAAACCACGTAAATCTGCCGGGCTAAAATGTGCCGCAGCATCAGAAATGGGCTGTTGTGTAGAATTATATGAGGGCACTTTAAACATCAATTGCTGATCCAGAACACCTCTGCCCGTCTTTTCCAGCTCTGAGATTTGAATATTATCTACGGGCACCGGTGAATCAAAAGACGTTCTGGGTTTGCCACGGCTACCTACCACGATCACATCGTCCAGCTGGGCGGCATCTTCCCCCAAAACCACGGTCACTTCGGTTTTACCCGTAATATCCACATCTTTAGATTCAAAACCTACATAGGAAACCTCCAGTACACTCTTTCCAGTGGGAACATCAATTTTAAAGATACCATTAAAGTCAGTCTGTGCTCCAATGCTCGTTCCTTTTACAAGCACATTTGCACCCGGAAGTGGTGTGCCATCTGCATCAGTGACTTTCCCGGTCACTTCCTGTTGTTGTTCCTGTTTTACAGAGGATGCCAGACTTTTTGCAGTAAGTACGACCTGCTCCCCGTTAATTGTATAAGCTATGGGAATTAAGTTGGTCATTTTCAACAAAACCTGCTTGATGTTCTCCTTTTTAGCACTAAGGCT
>Ga0314774_1000420_pt1 | contig 35092 bp, 21 predicted proteins | sample MetaGCBIA2018_FD_204515 | JGI IMG/M metagenome (GOLD analysis project Ga0314774, IMG submission 204515) | Cryopeg brine microbial communities from Beaufort Sea near Barrow, Alaska, United States - CBIA 2018 | ecosystem: Environmental > Aquatic > Marine > Coastal | place: USA: Alaska | collected... | reverse complement strand
CATAACGGGCTGCCTCATCCCTGTGGTTCAAATACAAAAGGGATAGCGCAAAGTCCAGAGAGCGCTGAAAAAAGAGCTTGTTTTCGATAGGTTTTTTATGCTGTAGCATATCGCTCCACATCCACAGTGCCCCGCGATAATAGTCTGAGGAAACATCATAAGAAATAGAATCCATAGTCGCATAGGATGGTGCTTCCCCCAGACCATACACGTTGAAAATACGGTTCATGCCCTGTGCACACAAATTCCAGCATGCGGCTAGGTATTTATCATCAGGAAGTCCCTTAAAATTTTCGTACTTGCCCGATGGCCTCAGGTTTTCATTGATAAAACGCTTTAAAACGGGTGTTTGCTGTACCGATTTGGACAGTTCCTGACCGATTGTGGCAATATCTTCATCCGAAAAGAAATAGGCACTTACCAAATACGAAGGCGTTTCCTTACCGACTTTCAAACGGTTTTCTATCTGTTGGTCTTTAGTATTAAAAACGGTACGTAAAACCGCATTTTCTTCAAAAAACGCAGTGATTTCTGGATTATCCTGAATGGCGGTAAAAAGGTAAAAGTTTTTATCCTGAACGACATCATTGGACTGGGATGCCTTAAAGCGCCCATCGTAATCCATTTGGGTCTGGGCCTGCCCTGTAAAAAAATAAAGGAGCAATAGGCCAACGTAAATTTTATACATAGTCAATTATAAAAAAAGAAGCTGAAAAGTCGCTCAAAGTGATTTTCCGTATATTCTGATTAAATACACGCAACACCACTCAAAACGGACTTTCCAGCCTACTTATTGGGATTAATAACCAGGGTTCTGCGTTACCATACCGTCAGGTGTGCCATCTATGTAGCGCTGGGGTATGGGCCAATATTCATTTTTGCCCGCTATAAACTGTGCGTTCGTCAAATGTGTCCTTCTGGTTTTTTCAACCTCCAGATAATTGTTGATAACTTCGCTGGCATTGCCCCAACGTACGAGGTCAAAGAAGCGGTGTCCTTCCATGGCCAGTTCCAAGCGGCTTTCCAGGTGAACGGCTTCCCTGGCATCGGCTTGATCGGTCCATGGGGCGTCATAGGTCGCCATGGTATATATGGCAGCATCTGCCGTTCCTTCAAGATTTTTTACGTGTGCCGTGTTTGCGGCGCGCTGCCTAATCTGGTTCACCAGTTGCCTTGCGTCTTCTGGATTTCCAAGTTCCACGGCCGCTTCGGCACGCCAGAGAATGACTTCCGCATAGCGTATGATGTAATAGTTCAGGGCATTTACGTACGGCCAGACATTGACATAAAAGGGGGAATTTGCAGAGACCTGGCGTTTTTTTGGAGCGAAAGCACCATAGGTAGCCAGATCGCGCGCCCAACTTTCATCATAGAGAATACCCAGATCCTTATAAGGGATCCCCGGTCTGCCCACCGTAATATCCAGGCGGGGATCCACGGCATCACTGTCGGTCAGGTTGACATTATCTTCCACGGGCAGGCCGTTTTCATTGGTTTTAAAGGCGTTTACCAGATTCTGTGAGGGACGGTGAAAGCCGTACTGTGCATAGAACGGTCCACCGGGCGCGGTCAGACGATCACCAATGCTTCCATTGTAGTTGCTGGGTTGGCCGTCATCCACCGAGTGCTGTACGGAAAAAATAATCTCCTTATTGTTGTCATTTTCAGGTAAAAACAAATCCTGAAAATCATCCATTAACCCATAACTGCTGTTCATCACCTCAGATGTGGAGTCATAGACCTGTTGCCATTTCTGCTGAAAGAGATAGCATTTGGCCAAATAGGCTTGCGCCGCCATTTTGGTAGGTCTACCCGTTTCGGCTTGAGTCTCGGGAAGCCCTTCGTAGGCGATCTGAAAGTTTCCTTCGATTTTTGCCCAAAGCTCCTCCGAGGAAAATTCCGTATTGGACTTGGCATAGTCCTCCACCGTTTCCGCAGCTTCGTCGATGTAGGGAATACGGTTGTATATTTTTTTCAGTTCAAAGTAATAGTGCCCGCGCAGAAAGTGAAGTTCGGCCAAGCGCTGCACTTTAAGGTCGGCATCAAAACCTTCGGAGGCATTTAAGAGCCGTATCGCTTTGTTGCTTCGTTTTACACCTTCATAAAGGGCCATCCATTTACGCTCCACATCTATAACCGTGGGGTTTGTATTGTAAATTTCCATCTGATGAATGTTGTTCTGATCGCCGGTACCGCCGCCCCCCTTGTAGGCATCATCAGAGACCACATCGCCAAAGCTCCAATTGGAATCCGGTGAATTATAGGCATTGCTGGCTTCATCGAATTGACCATTGAGCACGCTATAGGCCGAGATAATGGCACGCTCAACATTTTCCGGTTTGGTCATTTCGGAGGGCGCAACTTCTCCATAGGTGGTTTCTTCAAGGTAATCACTGGAACAGGCCATATTTTGAAAGGCCAGACCAAGAATAAGTGCGTATTGGGTTATTTTATATAGTTTCATAATAGGTTTTTTAAAAAGATGCGTTGATTCCAAAAGTGAAGGTGCGTGATGGCGGATAAATACCGCGATCCACGCCAATATCAAGATTTCGGTTGTCTGAAGAATAATTTTGAAGTCCTATCTGTGGGTTCATTCCGCTGTAATCGGTTATGGTAAAAAGATTGGTAGCCTGACCAAAGACCCGTAACTCAATATTTGCAAGGCTTTCCGGATTAAAAGTATAGCCCAGCTGCATGTTGTTCAGTTTAAGATAAGAGCCCTTTTCCACGTAGTAGGAGGAAGGCCTTATGTTGTTGTTAGGATCATCAAGGGACAGACGGGCAATGGAAGATCCCGTGTTTTCTGGAGTCCATGCATTTACCAATGCACTGTCCTTATTATAGGCGGCCTGATTAAAGAAATAGGTTTTATATTTGGTCAGATTGTACAGGTCGTTGCCAAAACTGCCGTTGAAAAACAAACCAAGGTCAAAATTACTGTAGGTGAAATTTAAGTTGAGCCCCAAAAGCACATCCGGGTGCGGCGAACCGATAAAGGTACGGTCCTCACTGTCAAGTACCCCATCGCCGTTCACGTCTTCAAAGCGGATATCCCCAGCTTGCGCATCGGGCTGCAGGCCATAAGCGGTAACCTCTTGCTGGCTCTGGAACAGACCGTCTGCCACAAAACCGTAAAACGAACCTATGGGCTGCCCCACGGCGCTTCGGGATACCTCCTGATCAAAATTCACGCTGTGCAGCGATGAACTGGGAATACCCAAATAAGGAACGCTATTTAATTCGGTCAACTCGTTTTTATAGGCCGAAAAGTTCAGGGCCACGTTGTACCCAAAATCATTGCTGTTATCGGCGTAGCTTACATCCAATTCAACCCCCTTGTTGTTCATTTTTCCATCATTGATCCACTGGCCATCATTGGTGCCGCCATAGGTGAGGGGAATGATGTTATAAACAAGGATATCCTTTGTGGTCTTGTTATAATATTCTGCGGTAAGCTGCAGTTTATTATCAAAAAAACCAAGATCAACCCCCACGGTGGTCTGGGTTGAGGTTTCCCATTGCAGATCGGAATTGCTAACCCGGGTCTGTGTGAGGCCAGTGCTTACCGTATTCTGCCCACCGCCAATGGCGTAATCTGAATAGGCATTGTTGTTACTGTAACTGTCTACGGTAGAGTAGGAAGGTACCTGCTGATTGCCGGTCTGCCCCCAACTTCCGCGAAGTAAAAAGGAGGGAAAAGCATCCCCGAAATCAAAGAAATCTTCCCGGTCCAGACGCCAGCCAGCAGAGAACGCAGGGAATGTTCCCCAGTTATTGTTGGCGAGCCTTGAGGTACCATCGCGACGTACCGTTGCCGTAAAGAGGTACTTCTGGTCATAATTGTATTTGGCCTGGCCAAAATAGGAATTAAGCGCCCATTCGTTGGCATCGCCAGAGTTCAGTTGATTTTCATTACCGAAACTTAAATACCGAAAACTGGGATCCTCATATAGGAAATTCTGGCGGGAAGCACCAAAACCTTCGTAATAATATTTAATGGCCTCCTGGCCCAAAAGGACTTCAATGTTATGAAGATCAACTTTTTTGGAATAATTCAGTGTATTGGTCCAGGTCAACTGATAATTGAAATTATTGGTCGTGGTCAACGCGTTCACGTTGTTCTGAGAAAGAATGTCATTATAGACCGGAGAGAAACCCCTGTAATTATTGGCCTGATAATCCAGGCCGAAAGAGGTACGGGCGGTAAAATCGCTGATATTTAACTCGGTAAAAATATTTCCCAGGGCCTGAATGCTTTTTTGTTTATTGTCCTTGCTTCGGTCCAAGCTTCCCAAAGGGTTTGCAAGATCGTTCAAGGGATTACCCGCATAATTGCCGTTAATATCCCTTACCGGAACAATTGACGGAAACTGCAGGGCATTATAAACGATACTCCCCAGTGAACTGTTTGTACCTACGGAAACCCGCTCCTTATAGGAAGCCGTAAAGTTTTCCCCAAGGGTTATAAGATCAAGGACCTTATAACTGGAATTAAAACGGGCAGAAAAGCGCTCAAAGCCGGTATTTTTGATAATACCATCCTGATTGAAATAACCAAGGGAAAAGGCATGTTGCGACGTTTTATCACCTTTCGACATAGAGATGTTGTAGGATTGAACGGGCGCGGGCTGCATGATCTCATCAATCCAGTCTGTGTCGCCACTGGCGATGGTCTGCTCTGCATTGAGCCATTGCGGTATGGTGGGAGTATTGGGATCGTTTCCATAAATGTCGCTGGCGGGAACCTGACCGTCATTTTTTGAGGCCTGCCATAACAGATCGCCATATTGCTGAGCGCTAAGCATATTGGGGAGGTTAAACGAGGATTGCACGCCTGCATAAACGTCCAGATTGACTTTGTAGGCCCCGTTTTTGCTTCCTTTTTTAGTGGTGATGACCACCACGCCATTAGCGGCCCGCGAACCGTAAATGGAGGAAGAAGCAGCATCTTTGAGCACCTGAATGGTCTCGATATCTGCAGGGTTGATCCCATTGAGACCGTTGGAGACCGGTACTCCGTCAACAACCACTAGGGGATCATTGTTATTTATGGTACCAAAACCGCGCACGCGAATGGAGTTACCACCGCCCGGACTGTTATCGCTCATGATCTGTACGCCGGGAAGACGCCCCTCCAGCATTTCAGAGACATCAGAAGTGGGAATGGAGGTAATTTCCGCGGGATCAATAGAAGCGATAGATGCGGTTACGTTTTTTCTGCTCTCGGTGCCATATCCAGTTACAATAACTTCTTCCAGGTTGGAAACATCCTCTTGAAGTGCCACATTAACCTGCGAAATGTTGTCAATGGTTACCTGCTGGCTTTTAAAGCCAAGATAACTTACCGTTAGGGTAGTGGCATCATCGGGAACTTCCAAGGTAAAATTACCGTCAAAATCTGTGGTCGTACCCGTATCTGTTCCCGTAACCGTAACATTGGCACCGGGAATGGGCATGTTATTGTTGTCAGTCACCGTACCTGTAATTATGCGCGAGTCCTGATCTGATTTTATAAGGGAAAGAGGGGCTTTTAAGGTCAGCCCGGGCATTTTTAAGGTAAGTAAGTGACGCGATTGAGGATGCTTTACCTCTCCCGAATAGCCTTTAAATACACCCGCCTGGACTAGGGCAAGTGCAGCAATGAGTAGTTGTCTTTTCATTGGTTGGATTTAAGTGATGTTGGATTTACGTGTTACGCTGAAAAAAAATATGGTTTATTTTTTTGTCTGAACTAATAGAGCTGCGTTAAATTAAAATATATCAGATTGAAAATGAGATTTTTAATAGGGTAAGTTATGTCATTGCAATTGATTTATGGGACGCAAAATTGCCTCATTGCTATCAATTAGAGGTTTTTTTAGTGTTATGAATGGGTGAAATTTGCGCCCTGTTAATTAGCAATTTCTTAATTCACTTTACGGGTTGATAATCAAATATTAGAGTAATGAGATTGTGTTGTATCTGTATTGACCTGAGTAAGAAAGGCCTTTGAGCAGGAAGAATTGTATTCCAATCTTCTTATATTATCTTTAGAAGATTTTTCTGCTCGGTTGCTAATGAGCTGTTATCAACGATAATCAATATTCTTCTAAAGTATACTCAAACGGGTATACTTTAAGTGAAAATTATAAAATTGCCCCCAATCAGGTATATTTAAATGGAAAATACTATATTTACACCCATAAGGGTATAGTATGAAAAATTGGAAAAGACATAATCCTATTGCCGATTATGTGCGAAAACAGCGAAAAGCGGGTAAAATGACCCAATTGGAACTAGCCGATCTAACCGGAGTTGGACTAAGATTTGTCCGCGATCTGGAACAGGGAAAGCTTAATTTAATGACTGACAAAGTCAATCAGATATTGATATTTTTTGGATCTACCTTAAAACCACAGCCCATAAACGATGCGACAAGCTAAAATTTTTATCGATAATCAGATCGCTGGTATTCTTACCGAAAATGATGAAGGCTATCTTTTTAAGTACGATGCTAACTATTTAGCGCAAAAGCGCAAAAGACCGGTAAGCTTAACTATCCCTTTGCAAGAAGGTGTATTAAAATCGGAATTCCTATTCCCTTTTTTTGATGGGCTAATTCCTGAAGGTTGGTTGCTGGATATTGCTCAAAAGAACTGGAAACTTAACCCTAGAGATAGGATGGGGCTTTTATTGGCCACTTGTAAAGATTGTATAGGTAATATTAGCGTACTGCCATTATGAAAAATTGCCTGGCCTGTTTACAGCCTCTATCAGATGAGAATGCTAATTATCATCAAAAGTGTTTGGATGATTTTTGGCAGAAAGATACCCCTGTACTTCAGTTGGGTTTCGCGCTTTCAGAACTTGAAGAGCTGGCCAAGGAGAATATTTCGCAGCGAATTATTGTGCCTGGTGTTCAACCTAAATTATCCTTGGGCTTTACCGAAGCAACTGGAAATAAACGATTAACTATTGTAGGTGCGCTCAATGGAAGGTATATACTAAAACCCCCTCATAAGGATTATCCTCAAATACCGGAAATTGAAGCCTTATCCATGCTTATGGCGCAAACTTGCGGGATTGCTACAGTTCCTTTTCTCCTAATACCGCTTAAAGATGGAGAGCTTGCTTATCTTACGCGGCGTATTGACCGGGACGAGCAAGGCAATAAATTTCCCATGGAAGATGCCTGCCAATTTACCGAACGGCTTACGGAGCATAAATACCGTGGTTCTTACGAGCAAATTGCTAAAGCCATTTTAAAATATAATGGCAACCGATTGATAGATGTGGTTCGGTTTTATGAGCAGGTTATTTTTTCTTTTCTCATCGGCAATAATGATATGCATTTAAAGAATTTCTCGCTTATCGCAAAAAAAACAAATCACTATGAACTATCGCCTGCATATGATATGCTTGCTGTTCAATTATTGATTCCGGAAGATGATGAAGATCTGGCATTGACGCTTAACGGAAAAAAGAAAAAACTGAAGAGGCTTGATTTTGATAAAGCGATGTTAAGTGCCGGGATTCCGGAAAAAGCTATTGAGAATTTGTGGGGGAGGATTACGAAAGGGGGCGATAAATGGTTGGATTTGATCGATAAAAGTTTTTTAAGTAAAAGGATGAAGATGGATTTTAACCAGTTCATTGCTATTAAATTGGCGCAGATTGATGCTTAGGGATTTATCACGAAACAAGATGGGGAAAGATTGCTTGAATGTGAGAAGGTGTTGCGAGCTGCGGGAGCAGAGTAGTTTTTAAAACATTAATTCGGTCCAATATTTTACAAGCCCACCATTCTATTTAGCACATTAATCTTATATATTTGGGCAATACTTCCTCATAACGCCGATTTATCTATGAAATGATTTAGCAGGCCATTTTAAACGAAGCAATATATTCACTCAAAGTGAAAAATTGAATGACCAAAGAAAACCAAATAGAACAACAATTCATCGACCAACTGGTTGCGCAAAAATATACGCACCGGTCTGATATTGTTGACAGGAAAACATTGGAGCACAACTTTAAGGAGAAGTTTGAAGCCCTTAATCGCGTGAGGTTGTCAGACAATGAATTTTTACGCCTGCGCGAAGAAATCATCACACCTGATGTTTTTCTCGCTTCCAAAAAATTACGGGAACAACAATATTTTCAGCGGGAAGATGGTACCCCTTTGCATTACACGCTGGTCAATTTGAAGAATTGGTGTAAAAATGATTTTGAAGTCATTAGTCAACTTAAAATCAATACGGAAAATAGCAACCAGAGATTCGATGTTATTTTGCTGCTCAATGGTTTGCCTTTAGTGCAAATAGAATTAAAAAAACTTGACGTATCGTCGCGTAAGGCGATGCAACAGATTGTTGATTATAAAAATGAGCTGGGAAATGGTTATGGCAATTCCCTTCTTTGCTTTATGCAGCTGTTCATCGTAAGCAATAGAACTAACACCTACTATTTTTCAAATAACAAGAATAAGCACTTCGCTTTTAATGCAGATGAGCAATTTTTGCCTATTTACCAGTTAGCCGATCCTGACAATAAAAAAATCACTCATTTAGAACCGTTTACACAAAAGTTTCTTGCCAAGTGTACGCTGGGCGAAATGATAAGCAAGTATATGGTGCTGGTGGAAAGTGATCAGAAAATTCTTGTGATGCGGCCGTATCAAATTTATGCAGTGAAGGCCATTGTAGATTGCATTGATCAAAATCGCGGGAATGGTTATATTTGGCACACCACTGGAAGCGGGAAGACCTTGACATCATTTAAGGCCGCTACTTTACTTAAGAACAATAGCGATATTCACAAATGCCTGTTTGTGGTAGATCGCAAGGACTTGGATAGGCAGACTCGTGAGGAGTTCAATAAGTTTCAAGAAGGTAGTGTAGAAGAAAACACAAATACCGAAACCTTGGTAAGGCGATTGCTATCTGATAATTATGCAGATAAGGTAATTGTTACCACCATTCAAAAATTAGGCTTGGCGCTTGATGGTACTAGTCAGCGCAACTACAAGGAACGCTTGGAGCCCTTGAGCGATAAACGCATGGTATTTATTTTTGACGAATGCCACCGCTCACAGTTTGGTGAAAATCATAAAGCCATAAAAGAATTCTTCCCCAATTCACAGTTGTTTGGGTTTACGGGTACACCCATTTTTGATGAGAACGCTACTTATAAAGTTCGCGAAAATGAGTTTGAAACCTATAAAACCACCGAACATGTTTTTCAAAAAGAACTGCATGCCTATACCATTACCCACGCCATAAACGATAGAAACGTTCTGCGTTTCCACATTGACTATTTTAAGGCCCGCACTGAGCCTGCCGAACGTGGTGAGGGGAAACACCAAGCACGACCGGGCGAGGCGCTCGCACAACAAGCGGTTGTAGATGCTATTCTCAAAAAACACGATACGGCGACAAACCATCGCCGCTTTAATGCCGTGATGGCAACGAGTTCCATTAACGATGCCATAGCCTACTACCGTTTGCTCAAAAAAAAACAAGCCAAGTTAATTGCTGAGAATCCAGATTATAATGCATTGCGCATTGCCTGTGTTTTCTCGCCTCCGGCCCAACTCATTGCCAAAGACGGTAATCAACAAAGCCAAAAGAACGCAGCCGATATTAAACAACTGCAAGAAGATTTGGCCACAGAAAGGGAAGACAACAAGCACAATCCCGAAGAAAAGAAGAAAGCTTTGGAAGAAATCATTGCAGATTACAATACCCAATTTGAAACCAATTATACCATCAACGAGTTTGACCTGTATTATCAAGATGTGCAACAACGCATTAAGGATCAGAAATATGATAATGCTACGCTTTCGCGAAAGCAAAAGATAGACATTACAATAGTTGTCGATATGCTGCTCACGGGTTTTGACTCTAAATATCTCAACACGCTCTACGTAGATAAAAAATTGAAATACCACGGTCTGATACAAGCATTTTCCCGAACCAACCGGGTATTGAATGACACTAAGCCCTATGGTAATATTCTGGACTTTCGTTCACAACAGGATTCTGTAAATCAAGCCATTACTCTTTTCTCTGGAGAGGACAAGGACAGAGCGGTACAAATATGGATGGTGGCTCCAGCGCCTGTTGTTATTGAGCACTATAAAGAAGCCGTTGCGGAACTGGGTGAGTTTATGCAGCAACAAAATTTGGTCTGTGAACCCCACGAAGTTTATAACCTGAAAGGCGATGCCTCGCGTATTGCCTTTGTAAAGAACTTCAAAAAAGTACAGCGATTAAAGACCGAGCTTGACCAATATACTGATCTAGACGAGCAGCAACAGGAGGTTATTGAGCAAATATTATCTACTGAAAAGCTACAGGAATTTAGGAGCAGCTACATTGAGACCGCCAAGCAACTGCGGGAGATACAGCAAAAACAGGGCGATGAGGCGCCGCCCGAGATACAGGAGCTGGATTTTGAGTTTGTCCTCTTTAGCAGTGCGGTGATAGATTATGATTACATCATGAGCCTCATTGCAGACAGTACCCAGCAAAAGCCCAGCAAGCAGAAAATGAGCCGGTCACAGATTATCAATTTGCTCAAGTCGCATTCTAACCTGATGGAGGAAAAAGAAGACTTTACTGATTTTATTGACCAGGTGGACTGGAGTATAGGGCAAACCGTCGAAGAACTTAAAAACAATTATGACAACTTCAAAATTGAAAAGCACGAAAAGGAACTTGCTCGCATAGCCCGCGATAATGGTTTGCAAACCAAAAGCCTAAAGTCTTTTGTTGAGCGTATTATGGAGCGTATGATTTTTGATGGCGAGCACTTGACCGACTTGTTAGAGCCGTTGGAACTGGGCTGGAAAGAACGCCGAACCCGTGAACTGCAATTAATGGAAGACCTGGTGCCCCAATTAAAAAAACAGGCCGAAGGACGTGAAATATCTGGACTACAGCCGTATGAATAAGTCGAAACAGAAATTGGTGCCAAAGTTGCGTTTTCCTGAATTTAAAGAGGATGGTGAGTGGAATTATCTAAATGGCAATAAGCTTTTCAAGACAATTTCAAATAAAAATCACAATTCAGACTTACCAATACTTGCCATTACACAAGATCAAGGTGCCATTCCCAGAGAAGACATTGATTATCACGTATCAGTCTCTAAAAAGAGTGTTGAGAGTTACAAAGTCGTTGAAATTGGTGATTTTATTATTAGTTTGAGATCATTTCAAGGAGGGATTGAATATTCAGAATATAAAGGTATTTGTAGCCCTGCTTATATAATTTTAAGAAAAAAGAAAAACACAGTACTAGATGCCTTTTACAAACAGTATTTTAAAACAAACTTGTACATATCTCATCTGAATAAAAATTTAGAAGGCATTAGGGATGGTAAAATGGTCAGTTACAAGCAATTTTCCGATATTAAAATCCCTGAACCAAATCCCAAAGAACAGCAAAAAATAGCCGCCTGCCTATCGTCGCTTGATAAATTGATTAAAGCCCATAAGGATAAACTGGCCGCCCTGCAACGCCATAAAAAAGGCCTGTTGCAAAATTTGTTTCCGCAGGAAGGGCACAACGTGCCTAAGCATCGGTTTAAGGAGTTTGAGAATGATGGGGAGTGGGTGGAGAAGAAACTGGGAGATTATCTATTACAAAATCCTGAATATGGAATTGGTGCAGCTGCAGTGCCTTTTGATAACAAATTGCCAACATACTTGCGGATTACGGACATATCTGAAAATAGAACTTTCATATCGGAGAATAAAGTTTCTGTCGATGCAGAAGTGACAGATAGTCAATATTTAGTTGAAGATGATATAGTATTTGCAAGAACTGGTGCAAGTGTTGGAAAGTCGTATAGATATAAAAATGAAGACGGTAGATTGGTGTTTGCTGGATTTCTGATAAGGGTAAAGCCAAACATAAAAAAAATTAAATCTGAATTTATATTTCAATTCCTTTCTACTAATCAATATTGGGATTGGGTTAGAAAAGTTTCCGCTCGTAGTGGGCAGCCAGGAATTAATGCAAAGCAGTATAATTCTATGCCAATCAAAGTGCCACTGAGGATACAAGAACAACAAAAAATAGCCGCTTGTTTGGCATCGGTAGATAATTTAATTACCGCCCAACAAGAAAAACTCAACCAATTGGCGCAATATAAAAAGGGCTTGTTGCAGGGATTATTTCCTAAAGTAGATTAAAATGAGCACACTTACAGAAATAGCACAACAAATAAACGAGTGCAACGATAATATCATACTTATCTATGCCTTGAATTCTACTGGTAAAACGCGTCTTTCAGTAGAATATAAAAATTTCACAAAGAAGTTGAATGACGGTAATCACGCAGGAGTGTATTTCAATGCGTATAGCGAAGATTTATTCAATTGGGACAATGATGAAGAAAATGACAATGTAGATTTGAAATTAAATGTCATACCCAGTTCTTTAAATGAATTCCATAGTTTTTTGGTAGAGAATGTTGAGCAAATCAAAGAGAAACTAGCACCATTCAATCCCAAATATGATTTTGAACTAGAGACTTTTGAGAATCAAGAAGACGGTATACAGTCTATCACTTTTTTTAAAAATGAAGAGGATAAAATACCCATTAAAATTTCAAGAGGTGAAGAACGGATTTTCGTTTGGTGCTTCTTTTTAGCTCTCTTTGAAATAGATGGTTGGGCAGGTGAGCAAAATGCGCACATCTTAATCGATGACCCAGTTTCAAGTTTAGATGAACATAATATTTATATTACCACGCGTTCGATACTAAAACTTGTGAAGGATAATTATTTGTCCAAGCAAAAAATAATTATTTCAACGCATCATATTGGTTTATTTTCAATTCTGGCGACTTGGTTGAGACAGGACAACAGCAAAGGTGGTATGGGTAAATTAACAAAGTTGTGCATACTCAAGAACAACAATGGCGATTTACAATTGAAAGGAACAGATAAAGATGTATTTCTCTATCACTTACATCTTTTACAAACGCTGCAAAATGCAAAAGATGAACAGCTCTACAAGTATCATATGGTATTGTTGAGACAAGTTTTAGAGAATATAAATTCATTTACCGGTTCAAGAAAGTTGGGTAGAATTTTGAGTCACATTGGCGTTAAAAATGTCGATGATGCCGTTGATGAAATTAATGCGCTTTCTCATAAACAAGTTTATACATATCAATTCAAAGATATGTCTGAGAATGAGGAAAAACTGTTTATTGATGTTTTTGATAAGCTATTAAAAACATATAATTTTAAAATATAGTCTGAAAATGACCAAAACACAACACGATAAACTAGGAAAAACCCTTTGGGACATAGCCAATAACTTACGTGGAGCCATGAATGCCGATGACTTTCGGGATTATATGCTCTCATTCCTGTTCTTACGCTATCTATCAAGTAATTATGAGACGAGTGCTAAAAAAGAGCTGGGCAAGGATTATCCAGATGATACCCCTAAAAAGGTAATGGATGATTTAAAGGTAAACACGCCTTTAGAAATCTGGTACGCAGAAAACGAAGAAGATGTACTTGAATTTGAAAAACAGATGCGGCGTAAAGTGCATTATGTTGTTATGCCTGATCACTTATGGAGCAATATTGCTGAACTGGCACGTACACAAAATGATGATTTGCTGGTAACGCTGGAAGAAGGATTTCGCTATATTGAGAACGAGTCGTTTGATAATTCATTTCACGGGTTGTTTTCTGAAATTAATCTGAATTCTGAAAAACTTGGAAAGACACCCAAAGAGCGTAACAAAAAACTGTGCACCATTATCCAGAAAATTGCAGAGGGCATTGCAGACTTTTCAACAGATGCTGATACTCTGGGTGATGCGTATGAATATTTGATTGGGCAATTTGCCGCTGGTTCAGGAAAAAAGGCAGGAGAATTTTATACCCCACAGGAAATCTCTACGATCCTATCAGAAATTGTGACCTTGGATAGTCAAAATCCAAGGTCAGGCCTAAAAGACAAACTGGATAATGTATTGGATTTTGCGTGTGGTTCCGGATCATTATTACTCAATGTACGCACACGCATCAAAAAAGCGGGCGGAAATGTCGGGAAAATATATGGTCAAGAAAAGAACATCACTACCTACAATCTGGCACGAATGAATATGCTCCTGCACGGTATGAAAGATACCGAGTTTGAAATATTCCACGGCGATACTTTAAAAAATCAATGGGATATTTTAAACGAAATGAACCCCTCCAAAAAAGTAGAGTTTGATGCCATTGTGGCCAATCCGCCGTTTAGCTTACGTTGGGAACCCACAGAAACTTTGGGAGAAGATTTTAGATTTAAAAGTTATGGTCTGGCGCCAAAATCGGCAGCTGATTTTGCTTTTCTGCTACACGGTTTTCACTTTTTGAGTCAGAATGGAACAATGGCAATCATTTTACCACACGGCGTACTATTCCGTGGCGGTGCAGAGGAACGTATTCGCACTAAATTGCTAAAAGACGGAAATATTGATACGGTAATAGGCCTGCCGTCCAACTTATTTTATTCAACTGGCATACCGGTTTGTATTTTGGTGATTAAAAAATGTAAACGAGATGACGATGTATTGTTCATTAATGCATCAGCGGAAGGGAATTACAAAAAAGCAAAACGTCAAAATGAACTTCGTAAATCGGATATTAAAAATATCATTGAGACCTATAAAACCCGACCAGAAAAAATAGAACGATATGCACGAAGGGTTTCAATGGCTGAAATTGAAAAAAATGGCTACAACCTTAATATTTCACGTTATGTTAGCACCGCAGAAGCTGAAGAGCAGATTGACCTTGCGGAAGTAAATAAGGAATTAATCGACATTGAGAAAAGAATAAATGACAGTACAGTAAGGCATAATCAGTTTTTGAAGGAGCTGGGGTTAGACACTATTTGAACTGAGTTTACTTCACTAAGTGTATAAGTCTTAAAAAGCCAAGGGTTCAAATTCAGGTATTTTGATTTTTCTGCTAATATCCATTGATAATAAAAAAACAGTCCATTACAGATATAGAATCAAAATTTTGATAAGGAAAATACATACAGAACTATTGTTAGCAGAAATTAAAACAGACGGCCACGCACCGCTGAAATTCATTTGTGATGATAATAACGTGTATTACTGTAAATACCTTAATGCCTTCAATAGATCAGAATTAAACTTTCTTGCTTATGAGGTCATTGCAAATCGTCTCCTGAATGCTTTAAATATACCTACCCCAGACATTGCTTTAGTTCAAGTAAGTCCAGGAACTCTGAACAAAGAGCTTATTAGGGCAAATAGACGGCTTAAAGAAGGGAATATTTGTTTTGGCTCTAGGGAAATTAAACCAGCACAAGAGCTTCAGGCAGTTCAAACCTACTCAAAAAGAGATTTCAATAAACTTGCTAATCCTTATGATGTGATTAAGATAGCGATGTTTGATCTTTGGGTAAACAATGTGGATCGGGGAAGGTTTTTTGATAATGGTATTAATTATAATTTACTTGTTGCTTCTGAGAATAATCGTGCAAAATTAGTGGCTTTTGACAATGCTTTTATATTTGGAGGGGCGCATGAAATAGGGATATTCAATGAGCGGTCTAAGGTAAGTAGCCGTAACAAATTAGTAGAATCACCATTCTATAAGCAAGTTATTAAGCACATCAGTTTGGATAATTTGAGAGTTATTGTGGATAATTTAATACCTTTACTGGCTATTTCTAACTTAAAATTAATTAAAAATATTCTTGCTCAATTACCTGATGACTGGCAACTGACACTAAATTTAGACAATCGAATAGATCGTTTTTTAACAAATGAACAACGCATCATTAGCATAAAAAACATAATCTTGCATTCAAAGTCATGAAAACCCTTCTAAGCATATTAAGTATAAAGACCAATTCATTCTCAAATGAGAAGATTGTAATTGGTTTATTGGCAGTTTCAGCCAATCATGTTTATATTGGGTACTCTAATTCTAAAATCAAACTACTCGACAAATTTAACGAGGAGCAAAAACTAGCTTCCTTTGTTGAATCGCTTCTCAGCCAAATCAAAAGTACGGTTATAGGTGCCAATAAAGAATTGCAGAATATCCAAGAATCTCTTAATACGAATAAGACCATATTCTCCGAAACCTATCTCAGCTATTTAAACGATTATAACAATGGCGTGCTTAATTTCTCAAAACCTCTTGAGGTCAACCATGAGTTTTCCGAATCGGACTTCGAAAAATACTACCAAAACTTTGTAGGAGAATCACTTAAACTGAAAAAAAAGAGCATCCCAATTTCTATTCACAAGAAACTAAAGCCTTTTCTAACCAAAAAGGGATTAGAAGAAAAAGCAGATCTTCATTACACGTTCAATCCATCCAACTTTAAATGGATACTAAAAGATTGTTCAATACCATTGATCACAAAGAATGGCAAAATAAATTCCCTTCAAGAGATAGATTTTAAAAATAAACCGTCAACAATAGCAAACAATCTGTATGAGACAAAAATTATTCACGAGGCTTTGTCCGGTTTTGCCAAAACCCTTGATTGCGGAGTTGAGAAAATAAAAGTAGCATTTGAAGAGCCCGCTCTTAATTCAGAACAACATAAGATGTTTGACCTTGCAATCAAAGAATATAAAGAGCAATTTGAATTTCTAACGCTTGATAAAGTTGATTCTTTTACTGACACTATTTTAAATTCAAATTACTCCAAGTTTTCGAAGTTGGTTGCTCCATGAAGATGTGACCATAAATTTTGGTATTTATAACCTTTTATTTATTTTTATTTACTCGAACCAAACACACTAAACGGCATCAAACATCGTTAAATCCTATGGTAGCAGTGCGGCCACCCCAATAAAAAACGTCCCATAAGCGTTGTAAACACCACAAACTGCATTGCCAATTATCATCCTGGCAAAATTAAAAAAAAGCCCGCACATCATTAAATGTGTAGGCTTTTGACATCTTATAAACTTTCAACTTATTTCAGCGATTGCATATCGATCACGTATCTAAACCGCACTTGCTCTTTCAGCATCTTTTTAAAAGCCTTGTTAATATCCTTCATCTTGATCATCTCGACTTCGGGATGAATGTTATGTTTGGCACAGAAGTCAAGCACCTCTTGGGTTTCGGCAATACCACCGATGATTGATGCCCCTACGGAACGTGCATATTGAGCCACTTCCATATTGTTTGTTGGTGATTTATACGGTCCCAATAAACCTACGGTTACTATACTTCCGCGAGGGGACAATAGCTTGATATATGGATTGATGTCAAATTCTTCAGGGATGGTACACAATAAAAAATCAAAGCTAAGGGCATGTGCCTCCATCGCTTTCTCATCTTCAGAGATTAAAACATCATCGGCACCCAGTTCCAGCGCATCCTTCTTTTTATCTTTTCTGGTCGTAATTGCGGTGACTTTTGCTCCCATTGCTTTAGCGATCAGGACTGCCATATGACCCAGACCACCTATACCAATAATGCCTACATGATCACCCTTTTTAACACCCCAGTGTTTAAGAGGCGAATACGTGGTTATACCTGCACATAAAATGGGGGCGGCTTTAGACTCGTCTAAACCACTTGGAATTTTAAGTACAAAATCTTCCTTAGCAGTAATTTCTGTGGAATAGCCGCCAAAAGTATTGTAATCTGATTTTGGATCTTTAAAATACCCATTATAGGTCATCGTCTGGCCATGAGGCCCGGTACAGAACTGCTCTTCTCCAGCCTTGCAAGATTTACATTCCTGACAAGAATCAATCATACAGCCTACACCTACAAGATCGCCAATGTCAAATTTTGACACTCCTTTTCCTATTTCTTTTACCCTGCCTATAATCTCATGCCCCGGTACGCAAGGATATCTAGTGTTTGACCAGTCATCATCCACTTGATGCACATCACTATGACAAACCCCGCAATAGAGCACCTCAATGCGTACATCTTGCCCCAACGGTGTGGGTCGCTCGATTTCCATTTCTTTAAGGGATGCGCCTTTTTTGGTCGCTCCATAGCCTTTGACAATGAATGTTTCTCTCTGGTAGTCTGTTGTAGCTTTCATATTTTGTTTTTGTTGAAACGAAAGTTACTGTATATCATGGTTGTAGATTAATAATATAATCTTAAACTATTTAGTGATGCTAAAAAAAGTAAGCGGTTTAATGGAAATTCAGGATCTGGAAAAGTAGAAACCCAGTCTGATCACCGGAAAATAATTTTTAGCCTTTCTATATTTTCAAAAGGACGCCATTTTCGGCTCTTTTTACTTTGGGAAATTATACTTGTCCTTAACATTGACTAAGAATGCAGGCATTATAATTAATTCACCCTTAATCTTTAGATAAAACGGTTTAGTGATTCATGCGATAATTTCGCCTTTGCATAATACTACGGAAATAAATTTTTCGTAAACTTTTTAAACCGAACCTTTAAATTACGACAGCATTGAAAACCATTATCTTTAGACAAAAACTGCTTGTTATAAGTAGTCTTTTTGTACTCTACAGCCCGATTTTACAGGCAAAAAACGACTTAAAAACAGTAAAAAACAGCTCCTTTTCGACTGTTTTTGACCTAAAAACCCAGCAATTTATCAGTGGTTCGGTGACTGACAATACAGGAATGCCGCTCCCCGGAGCTTCTATAAAAGTGATGGGTACCAGCCGCGGTACCACGACCGATTTTGACGGTAATTTCAGTATTGAAGCCTCACAAGGGGATGTTCTAGAAATCTCGTATGTAGGTTTTAAAACCTATACCCTTACACTAGCTGATCAAACTAATCTTTCGGTACAGTTGGAAACGGATGCATCAGAACTTAACGAGGTAGTAGTGGTGGGTTACGGCACCCAAAAAAGATCTGACGTTACCGGCTCTATTGCTTCTGTTAAAAGTGAGAATTTTAACAAGGGTGTGATTACGAACCCAGGTGAACTGTTGCAGGGCAAGATGGCCGGTGTGAACATTGCTTCTACTAGTGGTGAACCTGGTGCCTCACAAAATGTAATCATTAGGGGTATTGGTAGTTTGCGTTCTGGCACACAGCCGCTTTATGTTGTCGACGGCTTTTTGCTCGACAATTCTTCTACGGGCATTGCTACCAATCCCCTGAACTTTCTTAACCCTAACGATATTGAAAGTATCGATGTGCTAAAGGATGCCAGTGCTACGGCAGTTTATGGTTCCAGGGCATCTAATGGGGTCGTAGTAATCACCACCAAAAGAGGAAAATCTGGAAAGACTGAAATGAATTTTTCAGTATCCACCGCCTGGTCGTCTATTGCCAACAAAATAAAGGTGTTCGATGCTAATGAATTCCGCAGGCAAGTAGCAGCCGTGGGTGGAACTTTGGAAGACTTTGGGGAAAATACAGATTGGCAAAATGAATTGACTCAGACCGGGATTTCAAAAAACATCAATTTCTCTATGAGCGGAGCAGCCAATGAGAAAGTTACCTACTTCGCATCGATAGGCGCGCAGGATCAAGAGGGAATCTTGAAGAATAGCGATCTAAAACGCTATTCGGGTAAATTGAACATGAGTCAAAAAGCATTCAACGGAAAGCTAAAAGTAGATTATAATCTTACGGCCACGCGCATCGAAAATTTACGTCCAAGCATAAACTCTACCATAAGTGACATGCTTAGTTTAAATCCTACTATTCCTGCATATACCGACGGTGAACCCACTTTATTGAACACAAACGCCCTAAACCCATTGGCTAGATACGATTTATACAGTGACAAGGCCATCAATAACCGGATTTTGGCAAGCATATCTCCATCAATAAAAATAACAGACGGTCTTACGTATAAGTTGAACCTTGGTGTTGATTACTCTGCTACAAATAGGTACCAACAGTATAAACCCTTTCCGTCAGTTGTAAATGAGTCCAATATTTCTGATGGAGCACTAGATGAAATCATTAGTGCAAATACCAATCAACTGGTCGAGAATACGCTTACCTATACCTGGAAAAATGATGTTCACAACCTTGTTCTATTGGCGGGACATTCTTATCAAAAATTTTTGGAGGAAACGAGAATATCTTCTTATAAGGGGTTTGCAAATAATAATATTGAGCCCAGGTTTCAAGACCAGACCAGTACAGATGTATATCCTACCTCGGTAAATTCGTCTGCCGTTGAGAATGAGCTGCAATCTTTCTTTGGCAGACTAAATTATACATATGCCGATAGATATCTGTTAACTGCTACGTTGCGTGCCGATGGATCCTCCAAGTTTGGGGAGAATAACAAATATGGTTATTTCCCTTCTGTTGCCTTGGGATGGAACATCAGCAATGAAAATTTTATGGACAACTCGGTTTTCAATAATTTAAAGCTGCGTGGAAGCTGGGGCCAAACGGGTAATCAGGAGATTCCCTCCAAGATCACAAAAGCCAGTTATTCGGAAGATAGATTGATAACTGGTGGTGGCAGTCTCAATACGTATCCCATAAATACCGATGCCAACTCAATTGACGGTTATCCCTATGGAATTGTTTTTACACGTCTAGCAAACCCCGATCTGCAATGGGAGGTATCTACCCAAATAGATTTAGGGATTGATTTTGCAATCTTTAATTACCGATTGACCGGTACCTTGGATTATTTCAATAAAGAGTCTTCTAACATCTTGTTAGAAGTTGTTCCAGCCGATCCTGTTGAGCCTACCTCTACATACTGGAACAATATCCCAGATATGAAAATCCATAACAGTGGTGTCGAGTTGGCGCTGGATTATAATAGCGACTCACAGCGTGACTTTTCCTATAATATTGGCGGGAATATTACCTATATTCAAAACAAAGTGCAGGATTCACCGTATTCGGTATTGACCACAGGGTCAGCCCAGGGTGGTGGACAAACGGGTGCGACCATTAACGGCTATATTAACAATGAGCCAATAGGTTCATTCTATATGTTTCAATTTGACGGCATTGGAGCCGATGGCCTGAACATTTTCAGGGACGTTAATGGAGATGGTGAAACATTGGAAAATGACCGTAGCGTAGTGGGTAGTGCGATCCCTAAATTTATCTATGCGTATTACCTAAACTTTAAGTACAAGGCTTTTGACCTGGGTGTAAACTTCAATGGTGTAGCAGGAAACAAGGTTTATAATCATACGGCCATGTCACTGTTCAATAAGGCGCAATTGGCAAAGTCAAACAATACAACGGATTTTGCCGTTCAGTACCCCAATGAGTCGGTGACCAATGCCAATACCGTATCTACACGTTATTTGGAGAATGGCTCTTTCTTAAGATTGAATAATGCTACACTAGCATATAACCTGAGTTCAGATAAGATCGGATTGGGGGATGCATTTCAAAATATTCGTTTTTCGCTAACAGGTCAAAACCTATTTATAATAACAGATTATTCAGGATTTGATCCGGAAATCAATACGGGATCAACTTCAGGGGGAATTCAGACCTTTGGTGTTGATTATTTTACGTATCCAAAGGCAAGGACATTTTTGATCGGTCTGAATTTAACATTTTAGAAAAAAAACAAACTATTCTTTTAATATAAGTAGAAAACATAATAAAATGGAAAATAAAAGATTTTACAAAACACTACCGATAGTTGTGTTTTTATTCACATTTTTCGGTTGTACCTCATTGGATGAAAAAGTTCTTGATGAGTCTCTGACCGGAACCGGCCAAGCGGAGGTTGTTAGTGGGTCAATAGCGCCAGTATATGGTCTTCTCCGTAATGTATGGTTGCATACTGTTAATTTTGGACTTCAAGAGGTTGCCTCTGACGAAGCCATCCTTCCCTATCGTGGGGGTACCGACTGGTATGATGGCGGCAAGTTCATTGCGGTTCACCAGCATCTTATGACCTCCAGTAATAGCCTGGTAGGGGACTCTTGGACAAATATAACCTTAAGTCTCTCTAGAGCGGTAGTGGCCACAGAAAGATTAAGACCAGAAGCTGAAAACGGTAACGCAGCAGCCCAAGATGCACTTTATGAAATGATAGCCATGAAGGCGTACCTCAATATGCTGGCACTCGATAATTGGGGTCTTGTTTTCAAGAAAGAGAGTTCAGAGGAAACATCCGAAATCCTAAGGGGACAGGATGCCATTGATTACATAGAAAGCGAACTCTTGTCGGTTGTAGGTGTTATTAATAACGATGAGGGGCCGGGCAGGTTTACCCAAGATGGCGTTAGGGCGCTGCTGGCACGTTTATATCTAAATGCTGCGGTTTATCGCGATCCTTATGGCACGCCTGATTTTACGCAAGCCGATATGGATAGGGTCATACAATATACCAGCGATATTATCTCTGGGCCTTATGCATTATCCGCTGAATATTTTGACTTGTTCAGTGATGATAACCATAGTAATCCCGAACTTATATTTGCCCTTGACCAAAGGGGTGTACTTGAAACCGAGCACAGCAGATGGGCATATTGGCCCATATCCGGTGATCTGATCCCAAGACCAGAACAGCCAAGTTCACGAGGAACAGATGCCGTAGCAGCTACACCTGATTTTTATCAGACCTGGGTAGATGCCTATGGCAATGTAGATCCAGCAGATGCCGATGCCCGTTTCTTTAAAGAAAATACGGTTATACCCGATGATCTAAAGAATCTAACCAGTGTAACCCCAGAGAATGATTCAGACCATTACTATTGTGTAGAGGCTGAGAAGTTTGAAATCAACAGGGGAATACTTCGCGGTATTATATGGGGGCCCAGAAAGGACGATGGAGGTAATATTTTGACATGCGACGATGGAAAGGTAAGGATATATCCCGTTATCAAAACAAAAGATAGGGATGCAAACCAGGTCTATGTTGACCATACGCTGAAGGTTGATTTTACTGACGAGGGTAGTTTACATAACACAGGTTACCGGTTTTCAAAATATCAGTTTAGTCATACCGCTACCAATTGTTGTTCTTATAGCAGTGTTGATTTGGTTTTGATACGTCTGGGAGAGATTTATTTAATGCGTGCCGAGGCCAAGTTGAGAAATAGCGACAATGCTGGTGCTTTGGCAGATATCAATACCTTAAGATCTTCTAGAAACGCTCGACCAGAACAGACGCCAGAAGCTTTGACTTCTATTGATCTGGATGTATTGTTCCGTGAATCTGGATTTGAGCTCTACTGGGAAGGTCTTAGAAGAAACTATCAAATACGGTTTGGCAAATATGAAGGAAATTGGACGGGGAAGACCGATAGCGATGTTAACAAAAGATTGTTCCCGATTCCTCAGCAAGCGATCGATGGAGCTTCTAGCGAAAAAGGGTTTTTGGTACAAAACCCAGGATATTAAACCAATAATAGGATTGGAAAGATAGGGCAGGAAAGTTTATTTTAGCCCTATTTTTTCACTATCCATAAAACGTCGCAAAATACATCAAAAGAGCTACACCACTAATAAACCGAACCTTATGAAAACAGTATACGCCATATTGTTGTTGATCACGCCCATAGTGTTTTTCAATAATTCAGTGCATAAAAATAGTTCAGAAGAAATAAAACTGAACGAGATTCAAGTCATTGGCAGTCATAATAGCTATAAAATCGGTATTGAAAAACCCTTGTTCGATTATTTGCTGAAAAAGGACTCTTCTTTGACTTCTTTAGAATATGAGCACATTCCACTAACGGAACAATTAAATCTGGGGCTGCGCGGTCTCGAACTGGATGTTTATAATGATCCAAAAGGAGGGTATTACTCAAATCCCAAAGGGTTGGATATAGTAAAGACCATGGGGGCAGAACCACAACCTTTTGATATTGAACAAAAGCTGCAAGTGCCCGGGCTAAAGGTTTTTCATGTGCAGGAGATTGATTTTAGAAGCCATCAGCTACTATTTAAGGATGCCTTAAAGGAATTAAAAAAATGGTCTCAGGCCAATGAAGGACATACTCCGGTAATAATTACCCTTAACGCCAAAGACGGGGAAATACCACAAACCAGAAAGCCGCTCCCTTTTACCGCTGAAGCTTTACAAAGTATCGATACTGAGATACGTGAAGTATTTGACGACGAAAGTTTGATAACACCAGATGGGGTAAGGGGCAGTTTTACAACTTTAGAGGAAGCAGTGCTCACTAATGGCTGGCCCGCATTAAATAAGGTAAAGAACCGGTTTTTATTTGTTTTGGATGAAGGAGATGAGAAAACCGATCGATATTTGGAGGAATTCCCCAATTTAAAAGGGGCAGTATTATTTGTAAATAAGGAAGAAGGAAATCCCAATGCTGCTTTTAGGATCATTAATGACCCCGTTAAAGATTTTGAGAAGATAAAAACTTTGGTAGAACTAGGCTATATGGTTCGCACTCGGGCAGATGCAGATACCAGGGAAGCAAGAAAAAACGATTATTCTAGATTTGAAAAAGCCAAAGCATCTGGTGCGCAGATCATCACAACAGACTATTATCTGCCAAGTTCCCTCTTTAAATCGGACTTTAAGATTAGTTTTGAAAATGGTGTTTTTGAAAGAGTTAAAGATTAAAAGGATCGACACTGGCAACCAAAATTGAGCTGTTCGGAATGGCCCGTAGATCATAAAATCAAATAAAATGAATAATTCAGTGTACTTGCGTTTCGTTATCTTAATCAGCTTTTTTTCACTTTCAGCAGTTGCCCAGACTGACTATAAAATCCATTCCCATAACGATTATGAGCAGGAATTTCCGTTTTGGAATGCGTATATCAACGGACTTGAATCTATAGAAATCGACGTTTTTCTGCGCGATGGCCAACTTTATGTGACCCATGCGGAAACCGAAATTTCTCCTGAAAATACTATTGAAAAACTGTATTTAAATCCGTTGTCCGCTTTGGCGAAAAGTGGAAAACTACGGGAAGTGCAGATTTTGGTCGATGTCAAATCAGATGCGTATAAAACCTTAGAAAAACTGGTCAAAACCATTGAAAATCGACCAGAATTGGCTAAAAATAAGAAGCTTCATTTTGTGATTTCGGGCAATCGCCCAAAACCTTCGGAATATAAAAACTATCCAGATTTTATTCAATTTGATCATCAAAATACCGAAGATCTGACCAAAATTGATCTGGATAAAGTGGCTTTGGTAAGCGTAAGTTTTTCCAATTATTCCGTTTGGAACGGCTTAGGAAGAATGACCGAAGCAGATCTCGCAAAAGTAAAGGCAGCAATAGAAAAAGCACATTCGGTAAACAAACCGTTCCGTTTCTGGGCAGCACCAGATACAAAAACCGCATGGAGCCGTTTTGTCGCGCTGGGCGTAGATTTTATCAATACAGATCATCCCGCGCAAGCTGCGCAATACATGGCAACTTTAAACGACAGAACTTTCCAACTCAAAAATCCCATAGCGGTTTATAATCCGAAATATGAATTTGATAAGGAGGCTACACCAAAAAATGTGATTTTGCTCATTGGTGACGGCAATGGCCTGAGCCAGATTTCGGCCGCTCAGATTGCCAATGGCGGTTCGCTCACGCTGACGCAGTTAAAAGATCTCGGACTTGTGAAAACATCATCATATGATGATCTGGTGACCGATTCCGCGGCAGGTGCGACTGCGATGGCCACTGGTCAAAAAACGAATAACCGAGCAATAGGAACCGATTTTCAAGGAAAAAAGTTGAAAAACCTCACCGAAATACTTGCTGAGCATGACTTTATAAACGGACTCCTAACTACCGATAATATTACGGGTGCAACTCCAGCTGCGTTTTATGCGCATAATCCAGAACGTGATGATAGCGATGGGATTTTACAGGATTTGAATGCGAGCAACATTGACTTTTTTATGGCTGGTGGAAAGCACTATTCCGATAAAATAGAAAAAACGTTCAAAGTTCAAAAATTGACCGATTTTAACCGAATATCAGGCAAATCAGCCATTTTTCTGGGAGAGGAAAAAGTGGAATCTATTGAAAATGGGCGCGGAAATTTGTTTCCGCAAAGCGTAAAAAGAGCACTGGATGTCTTAAGCAATCAGCAAAAACCTTTTTTTCTAATGATCGAAGGGGCGCAGATAGATAGCAACGGCCACACCAATAATGTGAGCGGGATTGTACAGGAAATGCTTGATTTTGACCAAGCCATCGCCGAAGCCCTTAAAACCGCCGATGCCACCGAAAATACGCTGGTGATCATTACCGCAGATCACGAGACCTCCGGTTTTGGGATTTTACAGGGAAGTCTGGAAAAGCACGAGCTAGAAGGCAGTTTTCTTACAAATGACCACACCGCGACTATGGTGCCGCTTTTTGCTTACGGTCCACAAGCGCAGCGTTTTCAAGGCGTTTATGAAAATACAGCAATTTTTGATAAGATTTTGGAGGCGCTAAAAATAGATTCTGAGGAAAAATGATTGTCACGCAGACCTGTCAGGTTTTAAAAACCTGACAGGTCTAATGTTCAGTTCAGATCGGAATCCAATTTAAAATCTTAATAAACGGTTGCATTTGCTCTGAAACGGATTAAAATAACCTGTTTTTTATTCTTTACCTTAACTATTGTACAGAAGTTCCTTCCCTTTTTTCAAGGGCAGGTGCCGAAAGAAGGAGGGGTTTCTCGCTGATTATCACGTAGACCTGTCAGGTTTCAAAAACCTGACAGGTCTAATGTTCAGTAGTCCAGATCGGAATCCAATTTAAGATCTTAAGAAATGGTCCCATTTACTCTAAAAACGGATTAAAATAACCTGTTTTTTTATTCTTTACCTCAACTATTGTACAGAAGTTCCTCCCCTTATTTCAAGGGGAGGTGCCGAAAGGCGGAGGGGTTTTACGCTAATTATCATATTGAACTTTAGGTAACTGTGCAATACTAAAATAAGCGCGTAATCTTTCTGAACAGCTTGACGATCCACCTATTTTAAACGTGTCAAATTACCTGTTTCCAAGTTAATTTTAAAATGATCTGCCGGCTGACCGTGCAGGAATTTCCTGAAAATTTGCGCAAACAAAAAAAGCTTGTGTTCATTTGTATTTTCAGCGGCATTTTTAAAAGTATCGTTTGCTAACACCTTTTTAATTAGTAGGTTGTACTGCTCAAGGCGCTGCGCTCCGATGTAAGGTACTGCAAGTAAATCGGCGCTTCGTAAACGATAAAAATCAAAGATCATATCGATACCGGACCATTTTTCAAAATCGGTCAAATCAGGGGTGTTTTTATCCTTTTTAAGTTGTTTTTTAGATGGGGTTTCGGGATCGAGCGTTACTTTTTCCAGTGCTAAATTCCCCTTATAATTTGCCAGTTCCAACAGTTCTTTACCTGTTTTTAAGGTCAGGAATTCTCTGAAATTTTCTGGCCAATCCTCTGGCAAAAAGCGCAATTTGATCAGGTTTTTTAAATGTGCGCTGGTAAACTCCAGATAATTTTTGCTTTCCAAAATCGACGGATCCCAAGCCGGCAAATTGTTTACGGTCAAGTATTCACGTTCCATTTTATACAGTGGGAAAAATTCGTCAAAGCGCGGTACATCGGTAACCGCCACCGTTTCGACTTCTATTTGCGCTGGTGTGTTTAGGGTTAAAATTTTATACCCAGGAATGTACGCGCCCAGGGAAGGCGTTTGGATATTGGTAATGAAATCGCCATTTTTATAGTGGCGCAGTCCGGTATCGTTGATGTGCATGTGGCCAGCCACGTGGACTTTTATTCCGGCTTTGGCAAGGGTTTCGGCGATATTTTCCTGCGGAACGCGTTCTAATTGCCATTTGTTTTTGCCAAGCAATTCGCCTATTTCCGCGGAAGCGTCATCGTTAAAGTCCACCGCGGGATAATGACTGAAGGCGATGAGTGTCTTACCTGATTTTTCCGCTCTTTCCGCCACATCGGCGATCCATTTAAAAAGGTGCTTTTTATGCGCAATGGTCTGGTTATAACCTAAGCTGGCGCTTCCATAGCGCTGTTCTCCGTTTTCCTCAAAAGGAATATAGGAGTTGCCATCTATGGCTAGCAACCATAATCCTTCAACCGGTTCAGCAAGATAAGAAGCGTCGGGAATGTCTAAACCTGCGCCAATTTTATAGGTTCTTTGGTCAATTTTTGATGCTTTTCGGGCTTTTTTAAAGGAGTAGTTATTTTCGCTATAGCGGGAAAAGGGCGTTTCCCAGTATAAATAGTTCTTCTGCGGAAAAAAACCAAAATCATGCAGGTTTTTAAATATTTCGCGATAGCCAGATTTGGCCAGATCAGGTTCAACAATAACTTGATTTTCGGTTTTTAGATCGCTTTTGTACAACCCTTTTTTGCTAAAAATGGGTTGGTTTTCACCATTTTTACCTAAAAAATCCATTTTCCCGGCTTCGGTCAAAAAGGGTCCTACGGGATCGTGATTTCCAGTGGTGATAAAAAAGGAAATTCCATAGCGCTCCGTGTATTCCTTTAAAATAGTAGCAAGTCCTTTTACGTGTAAAGGCTGGCCGTCATCTGTATAATCACCGGGCAGCGCGACGAGTTTTATATCACGTTTTGCAATATCATCTAAGGTGGCGCGCAAGGCAAAATAGTTCTCGTTAAACAGCCGCGTGGAATGTAACTGCGCCGCCATCGTCCTGATTTTTGCTTTTTTTGAAACTCCGTTTATCGGTAAGCCATCAAAGTTTTTATACGCTGCGTAATCATCCTGAAAGTGGATATCTGCAATAAAAGCTATTTTGATCTTTCCCATTTTTTGGGCAGAGGAGATCATAAAAGAACTACAAAAAAGAAACAGGAGCAACCGTGACATAAGCAAATATTTTAAAACGGCAGTATAGTTAAAAGTACGGGTCTGCACTTTAAGTAGTCGTTAAATTATTTCCTTAGTGGATTTTTCTGGTTATTATAGGAGTAAATCTTCAATAATTATTTTTTTATACACTTCGAACAAACGGAAAGACGAATCGATTTTATTGCTATATCTAAAAAAAAATCAACTATTATTGAAGTATTCTCAATAATGTTGTGTTTTGATAATTTTTTTGAGATGGAATGAACCATGGCTATAAATTTTCAGTAATTTGATTGGCTCTCATTTACTCATTAGACAACTGCATTCTATTATGCCAAAAAGTATGATCAATTTTTATCAGAAAAAAGCCGTTTTTTTATCAATATTGGTAAGTGCGACAAGTTTTATAAATGCTCAGGAAGAAGGCACCGAAAAAAACCCGTATGTTTTAAACCCTAGCCCCACTACTGTCGCCTGGGGCAATTATTGGTCGGAGACAGAACCGGTTCTTCGTGTGAAATCGGGAGATTTTGTAAAAGTACATACACTTATCACTTCAAGTCCTGACCGTCTGGAAGCCGCTGGTGTTTTGCCAGAGGATGTAGAAAAGGAATTAAGGGATGTGCAGAGCCTTGAAGATCGTGGTCCTGGCGGCCATATTCTTACAGGCCCCATTTATATTGAGGAGTCAGAACCCGGTGATGTTCTTGAAGTGAAAATAAAATCCATTGCTCTGGCCATTCCCTATGGTTACAATGCCATTGGTCAAAGTGGTTTTCTATCTGATGAGATTTTTGAGCGTAAAATGCGTATTATTCCGCTGGATGAAAAAACCATGCTGGGTCATTTTAATGATAGTATAGCCATCCCGCTGCATCCTTTCTTTGGTAGCATGGGCGTTGCACCCCCTGCGGAAGCCGGCCGCTGGAACAGTGCCCCACCATGGATACACGCAGGCAATCTGGACAATAAAGAACTCACGGCTGGCGCTTCCCTTTTTATCCCCGTTTTTGTAAAGGGAGCATTATTTGAGGTTGGTGATGGCCACGCTGCGCAGGGAAATGGAGAAGTGGATATCACGGCCATAGAAACCTCTTTAAAAGGTGAGTTGCAATTTATCCTGCATAAAAACAAAAAACTTTCCTGGCCCATGGCCGAAACAGCTACACATATCATTACCATGGGATGTGATCGCGATCTCAATGCCGCCACACATATTGCCGTACGTGAAATGATAGCATATCTGATAAGAGAAAAAAATATGTCCCGGGCAGATGCGTACATGCTGTGCAGTATTGCCGTAGATGTAAATATCACCCAGTTAGTAGACGGCAATGTAGGCGTGCACGCAATGCTGCCCAAGAATATTTTTACTAAAAATTAGCCATTTGTCTGCGTTAAAGCCCAATTTTTAAGTCTGAATCCTCCGATTTTTGCGCCAGTTTCTAAAAACCCTTGGCAAATTCTTTGGCGTAATCTTCAAGTTTTACCTTCCCCATTTTCTGGGGTTTCTGACGTTCATATTCTTCGGCGAGTTTGCCGGAGCGTATGCTGGCGTAAAGATCTACCAGGCTCGTGGCGATGTTTTCTGGCATACCGCCAGCTTCCATGCCGTGCTGCATTTCTTCATCACTGATGATCTCCCATTTTAAATCGGGTTTTCCTATCGCTTTTCCGAGAACGGTGGCTATTTCTTGGCCGGTACGCTCATCGCTTGAGACGTAGCGGTACTTTTGAACATCGGCAATTTTTATGATTTCTTCCGCGACCGCGGCTGCAATATCCTTTGGCGAAACCATGGGCACTTTATCGGCACCATAGTTGGCCAGGATAGTGCCCTGTGCCTTAATCATCTCTTTAAAGCTGTTTAAATTGTAATAAAAGGAAGTAGGACGTATGTGTGTAAGTACGATTTCTGGAAGCTTATCGAGCATGTGCTCAATGGCATGTGAACCCAGAACAGGGCCTGTGTCTCTATCGAGATGCGCGCCAAAACTGCTCAAATGTACCACGCGCTTTACCTTTGCTCGCTGTATGGCTTCGCAATAGTTGCTGCCTATCTGGCGGTAGAAAAGTAAAATATTGGGTTCAGTGAAATAATTAGGAGGAACCATGCAATAAACCGCATCAGCGCCCTTAAAGGTTTTAGTGAGGAAATCAGCGTCTTTTAAAGAACCGATTGCAGGCGATGCGCCCAAATCTTCAATCTCTTTTTGCCGCGCCTCAGCGCTGCTAATGACTGTTACATCATGATCTTTGACCAGTTTTACGGCCAGCAATTTACTTATATGCCCCAGTGATCCAGTAAGTATAATTTTCATATGGTTGTTTTAAAAGTTGGTTTAAAATAAGAGATTTTAAGGAGTAATAATAGGTTTTAAAGAAATTTGGCTTTTATTTAAAGATGTCCTTTAATTCTTTACTATCGTCAAAAACTAGTTCCAGAAAACAGCTACTTGATCTATGAAAATTTATTTAATATTAGAACCAATTTTAAAAACTATACATTGGGTCAGCTAAAACTATTCTATGTTATCTAACAGAGTGAAATATGGTATTCATGCGCTGCTCTACCTTTATGAAAAACGATCAGATTCGCCCATTTCGGCAAAAAAAATAGCTGAAGCGAAAGAGATACCCTTTAAATTTCTAGAGAATATATTGCAAGAACTGAAGCAAAGTGGCGTCATAACAAGTCAGCGTGGCCCTGCAGGAGGATACCGCTTTTTAAAAGATCCCAATGAGGTAAGTGTTGCCTCAATTATGAGGATTATAGACGGCCCCATTGCGCTGACCACATGTACTTCAGAAAATTTTTACGAAAAATGCCACGAATGCGTCAGTGAAAAAAATTGCGAGATCAGGCATTTATTTAGAAAATTGAGGGAACAGATGCTTCCAATCTTGGAAATGTCAATTGTCGAAATGGCCGACTTTAAGTAAAGTCCATTAATCTAGAATTATAGAACAAATCATTAGAATTTTATCTTCGTTTAAAAATGAGCCGAAACGCATTAAAAATTTTGATTTTTAAGTGTTAATTTATATCCTATTAAGTTGGTAGGAATACTAGGGTATTTTATATTTGTCTTTTAAATATGAAATGAAAAGAATCCAAACCTATCACATATCCGTAGCAATTGTAAGCCTGAAATTATTACTTATTGCGGTGGTATTATTAAAATATTTACCGGAAGCCACTAAAGAGGATTTACTCTTTGATTCTACTTTTTTTTGGTTTTTATTGGCTGGTTTTCTAGCACAGCTTGTTGATGGGGCTTTGGGGATGGCCTATGGCGTGACTTCAAATACCATTCTTCTTAGCTTTGGCCTATCGCCTAGACTAGCTTCCGCTGCCGTTCATACTTCTGAGGTTTTTACCACTGGAGTTTCTGGACTCTCGCATATACGTTTCGGTAATTTTGATAAAAAACTATTTATTAAGCTTCTCATTCCTGGGGTAATTAGTGCTTCAATAGGTGCATTTTTACTGGGCAGCGTTATAGACGGTAATTCTATCAAGCCATATATTAATCTCTATTTAATGGGCTTAGGAATAATCATTTTATTTAAAGCTTTTAAACGTGCCCCAGATAAGAGCAAAAATCTTAAGTATGCATCGCTTTACGCCGCAGTGGGCGGTTTTTTGGATTCCATAGGTGGAGGAGGCTGGGGGCCAATTGTTACCTCAAATTTAATACGGCAGGGCAATACTCCAAAAGTGGTCATAGGAACCGTAAATACTCTAGAATTTTTTGTTACATTCTTCAGCGCAGGGATATTGATATATTTTACGGGTCTCCAAAGTTGGCAAATTATATTGGGACTGATAGTTGGAGGAACTTTAGCAGCCCCATTGGGAGCTTTTCTTACAAAAAAAATACCTACAAAGGCGATGATGATTACGGTAGGTATAGTCATTATTATAACCTCTGCATTTTCGGTATATAAGGTTTTGTAATACGCTGCGGTTTAAATGAATTACCATTATTTTTTATGGCTATACAAGGATCATTTTCAAAAGTTTTATCTATTGGAAGGTCACCTAATCTGAATCGTTGGTTTCTGTGGAATTGAAGGCTGCAATAGCGGCTTCTGAAACTGTATCCTTAAAACCGTGCGCGCCAAAACCGCCAATTTGCTAAACAGATCAAAAATAGAATTTGTATATTAGGATACCATCATCGTAATATTGATGATTTATTGGCGCCGGGAAGATTGAATTTTGAATCCAACTTTTTCTAGTGTTCAGTTAAACTAGGATGTGCTAAATCTCCTGTGATTGACCATGGGTTTCTTTATCTCTTCTGAATTCTTTGTCGAATCTCAAAAAAAACGATAAACTTGTAGTCAGTTAAACTATTACATTAAGTCCTATTCAAAATTTCACGAATGTAAGCTGTCGTCATTATGATAGCCTCAAAGAGAAAATTTTATTTACTATATTATTTTTTCATATGCCGTAACATTCCTTTTGAGTAAGCGTTTCGTTTAATATTCCGTTACCATTTTTAATTCGGAAGCTAGATTTAGTAAACTAGCGCTTGATTGTATTGAGCAAATACTGTGGTTTTTGCCCTTTTATTGAACAGTAACACAATGAAAATTACCGTTTTCTTTCTTTTTTTCATTCAGGTGGTTGTTGCGCAATCAGTGGTGCAGGATCATGCCGGGCAGTTACAGTACAGATTTTCTCATATAGGAGTGCCAGACGGTCTGGCGCCTGGCGCAGTAAATTGCTTTTATAAAGACAGCAGGGATTTTATCTGGATAGGCACAATTTCTGGCCTTAATAGATATGATGGCTATACGATGGAAACTTTTGATCCAGACCCGCTGGATACCTTGGCCATTCATTCTAAAAACTATAAGGACATCTACGAAGACCCGCTGGGTAATATCTGGGTGCAGACGCTTTTAGAAACCTTTATTTTCAACCCGGAAAACGAAGAATTTTCTATAGATCAATCGGCTGTTTTAAAGAAATTGCAGGTTTCGGGGAAACCCATAAGGCGTATTCAAAAAGACAGTTCCGGCAATTTTTGGTTTATTCATGAAAATGGAGGGATTACAAAATATCTTACCGAGGAGCACAAAACTATTGACATAGAGCTTTCAGTACATGGGGAAGCATATTCCGAAGAAATCACTTCCTTTAAAGAAAACAGTTCAGGTGATTTTTGGATTGTTTATGCCAATGGGTTATTGTCAAAATTGGATGGGAAAACACTAAAAATAGTATTTAGCAGCCATAAATTACAGCAGAGTTTACCGCAAACCGACTATGATTATAAAATGGTCATTGATGGTAATGACGACCTTTGGCTTCATTTATTTGAAGATTTCGGGATCTTTCAGTACGATGTCAAAAAGAATATCCTTACCAATTTTACAAATGAAACTTCGCCCATCATGCTGAGCAGTAATCTGGTAAGTGGCATTGAAAAAGACGCAAAAGGAATGATCTGGGTGGCAACAGATCACGGTGGTATTAATGTGATCAACCCAAAAGACCGTTCTGTACATTATATCCTGAACAATCCCGAGACCTCAAATAGTTTGTCGCACAATAGTATCACAGGCCTTTATAAAGATCGCGACGGGATCATGTGGGTGGGCACTTTTAAGAACGGGGTAGATTATTACCATCCCAATATTGTACGTTTCCCACTTTTTAAAAACCTGGTTTCCGATCCTAAAAGCCTGCCCTATAATGATGTCAATGTTTTTGCGGAAGACGGGCAGGGAAACCTTTATATAGGTACTAACGGCGGCGGACTGTTATATTTAAACCGAAAAACAGGCGTTTATAAGCAGTATACCCATAATCCTGAGAACCCAAACAGCATTTCCAGTAATGTTGTGGTGAGTTTATTGTATGATAGTAAGGGAGACCTGTGGGCAGGTACGTATCGCGGCGGTCTGAATAAAATGACCAAAGGCGGCTTTAAAACCTACAGGCATAATAATGCAGATTCAACAAGTATCGCCGGTGATAATATCTGGGAATTGTTTGAAGATTCGCAGAATAATTTATGGGTGGGCACATTAAATGGCGGCCTTGATGTTTTAGATAGGGAAAAAGAAGTTTTTAACCATGCTAAAATTGGAGATTACAACTATACGTTACATGATACGTATGTTGCGGCCATTGCAGAAGACCAGCGCGGTAACCTGTGGGTAGGTGGTAATAATGGTATAGATGTTTTTAATCCAAAAACGCAGGAGCATGCGTATTACGCCCATGAAGCAAAAGATACTACCAGCCTGAGCAGCAATTATATTCTTTCGATCTATCCAGATAGCGCGGGCAATGTTTGGGTGGGAACGCAAGATGGCCTCAACCTTTTTGATGAAAAGTCGGTTTCTTTTTATAGATACTCTTTAAAAGATGGTTT
>Ga0314774_1000418_pt1 | contig 35172 bp, 36 predicted proteins | sample MetaGCBIA2018_FD_204515 | JGI IMG/M metagenome (GOLD analysis project Ga0314774, IMG submission 204515) | Cryopeg brine microbial communities from Beaufort Sea near Barrow, Alaska, United States - CBIA 2018 | ecosystem: Environmental > Aquatic > Marine > Coastal | place: USA: Alaska | collected... | reverse complement strand
GCATGCTTCGGTTACTCGCAAGCCGGAACCGTACATCAGCGATGCTAAAAGACGATAGGGCCCTTTAAGCTTTTCGATAATCGCCATAGCTTCGTCATGGGAGAGCACGACGGGCAGGCGCTTTGGCTTTTTGGAGCGAATAATAGAACCGATTTCCCCGAGAGGTATATCCAGCACTTTGGCGTAAAGAAACACCAAAGCGTTTAAAGCCTGTGCTTGGGTGGCGGCTGCTACGTTACGTGTAACCGCTAGCCAGGTCAGAAACTCATTCACCTCTTTGGGACCCATCTCTCTGGGATGTTTCATCTGGTGAAAACGGATGAAAAATCGAATCCAGTACCAATAGGATTTTTCTGTACGAATACTGTAACGATTAACCCGAATGACCGCGCGAACCTGATCACGAAGGCGCGGTTGAGGTTGTATGCCGTCCATGTTGGCGTACCTCTTTCTGTTGCTGTATATATGTACGGGGTATCCCTTTAGCTCCACACGCGTCAATTTCCAGACTTTTCCCGCCGCGCCACTACGTTTTGGTAGGTAACCGGCTTTGTCACAACTGCTTGCTGGAGCAAGCGGTAAAACAGTAAGCCTCTTGATTTGGATTTGCGGCGATTAAACCGAAATACATATTCATCAAGATAATTATCCAGCTGTCCTGGCTGGACTGCGCCATGGTGTGTGCCCATCATCCAGCGTTGCAGAAGTGATGCCACACGGTGAACGCCTGGCATCGATTCATGGGCTGGAGTGGCTGAGCCAAGATGGACTGTTTGTCTGTGCTCATACCCATTTTCCTTGAGCAGGCGGTAAGCAGGTGAGCCATCGCTATGGATGAGCGATCCTGGACGAATAGATGCTTTGATGAAGGAGGTCAGGTGATCGTGGTCACCACGCTCAATCCGTTGAACCCGTATTCTCCCAAACCCCTTGGGTTGCAGCATCTCTACTGCTATGGCGACCAAAACCTTGCTGGTGTTGCTTTTGCGGCCCACCGCACTAATCGGGTCGGTTCGGTCGGTGAGTGAAAGATAGGTTTCATCGACCTCAACTTCTCCATGGAGCATCTCTCTACCCGGGCGAATCATGGCTCGGCGCAGCCTGTGCAGCATGGTCCATGCTGTCTCATAACTGCCAAGCCCAAGTACACGCTGCAACCCCAATGCACTGACACCATGCTTTTGGTTGGTGATGTACCAAATGGCGGCGAACCAAACGCGAAGCTCTGTTCGCGTTTTATCAAAAATGGTACCTGCTGTTACCGTTGCTTGATGCCTGCATGCTGGACAGATCAACCTGCCGCGACTACGTCGATGAACTTCCGATATTAGCCCGCACTTCGGGCAAATCAGTCCGTCCGGCCAGCGTAGCTTTTCCAAATAATCCCGGCACGCTTGTTCAGAGTGGAACCAATCAAGGAATTGAACCCAGGTTGTTGGGTAATCTTTTCCACCTATCGGAGCAGTCGTTGGCACATCCATTGAGGGATTCTGCCACCTGTGGAGCTAAAGGGATACCCCGTATATTTAAACAGTATTATCGGTGGCGCAAATCATAGATGTCAAATGATTCCATGGTAAGGCTGCTTGCAGTGGGCTAAGCTGTTGTTTTTTAAATCTTAGGCCCAGCTCATGGGGAACCAAAGACCGGAATAATGAAAATGTCAAATTTCTGCAATCGCAAAGCGCTCTGTTCAATCGCTGTTAGCACCCTAGGCCCGACGGCTGTCGTCCACGTCATCTGCAAGCCAAGCTTTGATCAGCGACTGATAGGGCATATCCCGCTTGTTTGCCTCGATTTTGATCCGATCAAGCAGAGTTTCGGGCAAGCGGAGTGAAATAGTCTTTGTTGAGGGCTTCAACTTCGGGAAAGAAGCCGGTTTTGCCTGACTCCAGTCCAGATAATCGGAGGAGTCGTGGGTCTCCCAGAACGCTCGTTCTTCTGCTTCAGTTTTGAACTCAGGCATCTTTTTTAGCTTGGTCATAAACAGCCCTCTCTTTGCGGTGCATGTCTCGAGCGGAAATCACCCGAACCAGCGTGCCGCCTTGCCTCAATGTAAGCGTGACGTGGAGCAGCCTCTCATCATCTGTTTCACCAAGAGCGTGAAAACGGGCCTCAGCTTGGCTGTGCTTGGAATCTTCCAGCAACAGAAGCGGCTCATTAAAGAATATTTCTTCCGCTTCGGACTGGCCGACGCCATGCTTCTCCACGTTTTTGCGGGAGTTGCCTTCGTCCCAGTCAAAGCCAGTAACTTGTGCCCAATTGATCATAAAAGTATATTATCAGCATATACGCGGGCGTCAACAAGTGCTGACCAGTGCAGGCACGGCAACGCCCTTTACATTGCGCCTTCGGTTCTATTTCAAGGGCGCGCATGCTGCAGACGTTAGTGGCTGATGCGTACTGTTCATGCATACAGCATGTGTGGATAATTACTCCCATTGCTGCTAGGGTTATCCACAGATTGGTCTTGCTGCTTGATTCAAAGGAGGGGTCGTGGCGAACTTAAATGATGTTGCTAAGTGTTTCCTTTACTTAGATGATGCTAGTGAAGGCGATGGAATATCGAATTTAAAGCTGCAGAAGCTGGTGTACTACGCGCAAGGCTTTTTCAGTGCTATTTTTGATAGGCCGTTATTCAATGAAAATATAGAAGCTTGGACACATGGACCTGTTGTCCCCTCCCTGTACAGGTCTTATAAAGAGCATGGTGCGGGTCGGATAGTACTGCCTGATGAATTTGATAAATCTTCTCTTACAAAAGAAGAGTTTGAATTAATAGAAGAGGTGTTTGAAGTCTTCGGGCAGTACTCTGCTTGGAAGCTTCGTAACATGACTCATGAAGAAGAACCATGGCTCAATCATGAGGATCAAGCTGATGTTATTCCTCTTGATGAAATACAAGGCTACTTTAAAAACAGAATCAATTAAGTTATATGGCTAAGAGGCGTATTAAGGACGATAGCGGTAAACAGGGAGCGTTAGTCAAATCTAAAGAGCCTGTGAACTATGATGAAAAGCCTCCAGTTTTCTCTTTGGAAAAGTTACAATCTGGTAAGTATTGTATTTCCGGGTTAGGTCAGTCGCATAAAGCCATGTTTGCGGATGCTATTTTTAGGAGAAAAGGTCTAACATGGAGCCAGATTAAAAAGTGCGACCGCCACGGCCTTGGTACCGAAAAAATCACAAAATCATCCATAAAAGCTCCTATCCCTCGATTCATCACTGAAGACGTAAATGACTTCCTTGTCTTTAGATACAATGGAATGAACCCAATGGTGGGGTACCGTCAGAGAGACGTCTTTTTTGTACTGTGGTTCGACCACGACTTTACGTTATACAACCACTAACCAGTTGTTCTAGTATGTTCCGGACCTGGCGCCCCTCCAGCGGACGCGCTTTTCTCCGCTTCGCCGAAAAAAGGCTGCAACTGAATAAAAGCATCAGATGCAGAAGTAATCCGCAATATTATGGATATTAAATTTTTATTGTTGATACACAGATAGTTTCATATTACTTTTCTGGTAAATGGAAACCAGAACACGCCAAAGGTATTGAAGTCTCATCAGTTACAGCAAGCGAGTTTTTGTTATTTAAAACAAGAGGAAATGGCAAAGCTGATTATTATGTAGTAAATCCTGAGAGGTATGGCCGGTTTTACACCGAAGCTCTGATTTCTGCATACTCCGAGTATGCAGGAAACGTGAAATGGGCAAAAATGGGAACTAGGCGAACTGATAGTCTTATAATTGATTTTTCAAACCAGTACCAAGCGTATCGCATGTTTGGTAATGATGCTATTTCATCAATTATAAACAACAAAAATCTAGAAGCCTTTAAACTAAGTATTTCACATCTAGAGAAGTCTAGACAGAAAAAACTAAAAAATAAAATAGAATACATTTTTGATAATGACATACATTGCCATCGAGTAAATGAGAATGTGTGTAATATTGGTATGAGATTATTGGAAAAATTTGAACGACATATAAAACCGAAAGAAAATATTAAGAATACGGTTAATGACTTGTTAATCCTTGCAACAGCAATAGACAAGAAAAAAGGATTACATACCAAGGACAAGGTGCTTGCAAACTTCGCAGCAGAAGAATATTCAGGAAAAACCATAGAAAAAGATGAATCTATAATGGTAGACTTTTCGGTAGAATCTTTTCCGCAAAGGAAAGTCAACCAAGAAAGCAAAGGATACATAAATAAAGGGTGGGCTTATTCGTTTGGCAAAGGTAACCTATAAAGCACCTGACAAGTAAATTCAGGTGACGCCTACGGCGCACATGATTTAGGCGTTGAACTAAACCGCTTCGCGGTAGCGAGCGGGCATGGGATTTCCCGCGAGATCAGGTGAACTGACGGATACTTTTGATTAGCCCGAGTGGGCTGTTCAAAAGAGGAGAATCCATAATGACACCATTACGTCAGACCATGATCCAGGCCATGTGCTAACATGGTTCCCCCCCGAACCCAGCAAAGTTATCTTTATGTGGTAACCAGTTGGCTCGATATTACCGGCGCTCACCGGATCGACTGAAAGTCGATGACTTGCAGGCCTATTTCAACTATCTGGTTCAGGAACGTTCCCTGTCACCAGCCAGTTGCCGCCTTTACCTCCATGGTATCCGGTTTTTGTATCTGCAAGTGCTGAACTGGGCGCACCTCGATGTGACGCTGGTCTTGCCCAAGCGTCCCCAGCGCATTCCGGAATTGCTGACCCGTCAGGAAGTCACTCGCCTGCTAGCGGGTGTCTCCAGCCCCAAGCATCAGGCGTTGCTGTCCATCATCTATGGCTGAGGCCTGAGAATCAGTGAAGCGGTGGCGTTGCAGGTGAAGGACGTTGATGGGAACCTCACCCGCTTCGGGTTGCCCAGGGTAAGGGATCTAAGGACCGAATGGTGCCCCTGTCACCAGGACTACTTGAGGTGCTTCGTCAGTATTGGCGGGCCCGTCGCCCCATGCCGTGTAAGTGCATGGCCCAGCCTACGGCGCCCAGGAAGCCGGTACTGACAAAATGGCCTTTGATATGGCTGCAGACTTCGAAGGCACAAACGTGGCTACCGCCTCTCTATGGCTCGGCCCGCAGCGCACAGAACGCTCAGCCATTGCGGCCGTGGAACGCGGCGACAAATATAAATCCGTCATGGCCAATGCAGAAATCCCAGAATTCAATGGCAGGATCATTCTGACGCTGTTGAACGACGCTGAGTTGGATCAAATATCTGGGCAAACCTTAATCACCGCAGAACTGGCAGAAAAATACGGCATCACCGATCAAGACGGCCATAATCGTCCTCGATGTACGACCCTCAGAGTGTGAATCTCATTACACATCGGGGAAGATCAGAGGGGTTAACACAATGTCCCGCTGTGCCAAAAATGAAAGCTGATATATGCAAAAAAACCCGGACGCTAGGCCCGGGCAAACAACAACGATTCAACCAACCATGAAAATGCAATATTAGAAACTATATTTAGCCATTCCTTGGAGCCGGATAGCATCCCCTTCAAACCCGCCGGCTGTTTCCCTTGAATGCCAACTAAGCTCAAGGCCATAGTTGATTTTTGATGCCGGAGACCAAATATAATTCAGCCAAAGACCTTCGTAGGTATCATCTTTACCTGGAGAAGAAATAGATCCAGTTCCACGGTAGGCAGGATTATCATCCAAGTCTGCTTCCGAGTAACTGTATGCAGCATTGATGCTACCTGGACCAGCCTTCAAACTTGCACCTACTGTGTATCCGGTAGCAGTGATAAGCTCAAGGTTTCCGTTCGAATCAACGTATCCTGTACCACCGGGGTTACTACTCATATAGCCACCCACGCCTTCACCATGAACCAGACCGCCTCGCACGGTAAAATCATCATTAATATCTAGTGATACTTCAGCGCCAAGCCCCCAACCAAACGCGGAATCATCCGTGGAGGCACCGGCAAGGCCAGCATTATCATATGCTAGGTATCGACCAACACCTGAAATTGAATATTTTAGATGTCCCGAACGGTCTGTATAGCGCAAGGTAATATCAGGAAGGGTTGCCTTTGCTCCGGCAGTATCTGGCAGCCCCCCTTTATCATCCGCATCTTCGAATGCTGCAGAAAAGTTTCCGGTAGTATAACGGAGTTGAGCTTGTCGATTCCCCCTTGGCCTACCACCAACTCCAGCAAAGTCAATAGTAGGTGTGCCGGATACCAAACCATAAAAATTAATCCAGGTTTGTCCCGCTAGAATCCCATTCCACTGGCCATAGGCATGACGAAGTCGAAAAGTGCCATTTGGTCCATAGAAATCACCCTCAACTCGTGTTTTTAACTTGCTGCCCGAGATAGGGGTCGACGTCGCAAATCCGAAACGGCTTTGCAAAGCATGCATAGTCATATGACCATCCGAACCATCCACGCCATCTAGCCGCACTTTAGATAGGCCGGCGGAGTTCCCAAGGTCTGCGTCAATGTCATAAATCATATCGAGCTTAGCATAGCCATATATACTAACGTCGGACTCACCAGCCTTGAAGTCAAACGCATGGGACATACTGGAAAGAGATAAAGATACCACACCGGATGCTAGCGCTACGCATTTTGAAATTTTATTAAAATCGAGCATATAGATACCTTTTAACGATACGGAAATTTTATTTGTTTTATATATCAGTTACAGGACAAATACTTCGCGAAGCTATTTAATTAGGAAAAACCAATCAAAAATACAAAAAGCCTACATACCACCCCCTTTCATTTATCGGTTCATTTAGTTAACGACAACAATCCCACGCCTATCAGTTATAAAAACAACCGCATTAGCCTTACCCAGAAGGATTAAGCTGAGCTCAGCATAATCGGCGCAACTGGTTGTTTGCAGGCACCCCGAAGGGCGCCCAGGCCAGCGCGATGTACTACAGTCTGATCGAGTCGGCTAGGGCGAATGGACTGAAGCCCTACGACTATCTGCATCGTGTATTGAAGCAACTCGCCTACGCCGACAGCGTCGAAAAGCTGGAAGCGCTGCTGCCCTGGAACATGACGTAGCGCAGGCGTCGTCGCCACGGAGCCACTATCGGGTCAACGACGCGGATTAATTGGCGCTTACGTTATTTCTGATGGAATATATTTGCCCGCTCTTCCTCTTGCCGACCACAAGGTTGGTGGAAAAGGTATTTCGTAAGTTTGGGGACGCGGCGCTGGAGCCGCGCGTCGGGCGTCACATCCTTGACGGCAAGAAAGTCGTAATGAGCGGAAAGGTAAGCAGCAGACCGAGAACGCAAAGCTCTATCATGACGAATGGCATCACGCCCTTGTACATTGCCGAGCCGGAAACCTTACCATCCGATGCTGACATCACGGCGAACAGGTTGATCCCGATCGGGGGGGTGATCGCGGCGATCTCTATCAACTTGACAATAATGATGCCAAACCAGATCGGGTCCACTCCCATTTCCAGCACAACCGGAAAGAGGAAAGGGATCGAGACCACCATCATCGTGACCGGGTCGATGAACATCCCGAAGATGAAGAACCCAATCACTACGCAGGCCATAAAGGTGAACGGCGTGAAGCCTGAAGCGGTCATGAATGATGTCAGGTCGGACACTGCTCCGCTGAACAACAGCATGCGCGAGAACAGCAGCCCGGCAATGATTATCAGGAAAAGCGAGGCCGAGATAATTGCCGTCCGCCGGATCGAGCCCCAAAATATCGTCCAGGTCATCCGCCGTTTGATCAACGCGATAATCAGGGCCCCCATGGCGCCTACCGTGCCGGCGGCCGAAGGCGATACCTTCCCGGTGTAGATCCCCGAAAGCACGATAACGGCAAGAAGCGCGACCGGCCAGATGTCCCACAGGCTCGAAATTTTTTCCCGAAGCGAGAAACGGTCGACGTTCGCTGGCGCAAGCTCGGGCCGGACAAAGACGGATGTCCAGACCGTGACCATCAGCATGATCGCGGTCAGAATCCCGGGTAGGATGCCAGCGATCAGAAGCGCACCGATGGACTGGTCTGTGAGAAAGCCGAAAAGCACCATGGTGAGAGATGGAGGGATGAGCGCGGCAAGAGTGCCCGATGCCGCGATACAGCCCGCACCGAACCCCCTGTGATACCCCAATCTGTCAATCTCGGGTAGGGCCACGCGCGTAAAGACTGTCGCGTTGACAATGGTTGAACCCGATATGGCCGCAAAACCAGCCGATGCAAGCACTGTCGAATTGTAGACCCCGCCCCGGATGCCGCCAATCCATCGGTAGCAGGCATTGTAGAGATCCGTAATGATCCGCGCGCCACCGGCAAATTCGCCCATCAGGATGAACATCGGAATGATCGCGAAGGAATACTTGGTCGACATCGCCCAAACTGTCGTTTCAAAGGTTGTGAAGAGAAAGCTGTCACCCAGAAGGACATACATGCCCAAGACCGCGACCGACAGGATCGATATGGCAACCGGTATGCCAACGGTGATAAGCCCTAGGACGACGGCAAGAGAAAGAAAACCGATGATTGAGCCTTCCATTAAAATTCTCCCACGCTCTTGTTGGTGGTGTCCGTATCGCGGCGCATAAAGAACATCAACACGATGATCAGGATCGTGACGCAAACGCCGATGAACAGAACTGTCTTGAACGGGTAGATCGGGATTCCGATGATTCCGCTGCTGAGCTCCCTGAAGTTGACGCTTTTCATCATGCTGCGCCATGCGCCTACGGAGATCGCCGAATAGCTCAGCAGCGACAGGGCAAGAATGGCAAAACTGCGGATGGTTCGCAGAACGGACCTACCTTTGAAAGCGAACAGATCAATCGCGATATGTGCGCCCGTGAGGACGATAAACGGCTGCGTCATGAAGATGATGAGTGCGACGAGAAGTTTAGTAATTTGGATTACGGCAGGAATTGGCTTTCCGGCAACGACCGTCATCACCGTATTGGTTGCGCCGAGCGTCGCAATCACAAGGATGGCCAGGATCGAAAGCATAAGCATGCCTTCCGAAATTCGGCGGCAAAAGGTGTAAAGTCCCGAGGGCTGGATCATGGGGGTGCATCCTTTTTTGTTTTTTGGAGTCCAAAGCCCTGCGACGCGTCATGTGTCGCAGGGTTGGCAGTTTTATTTACCCAGTTCAGCGCGAACCGCAGACACTACTTCAGCGGCAACATCGGCAGGCATGCCGGTTGAAACCTGCCTTTCTTCCCAAAGATCCAGCATGTTTGGGATCATTTCGTTAACCTTCGCCTGCTCGGTGAAGTGAATCAACTCCACTCCGGCTTCGTGAGCCTTCTCAAGAGCCTCCTCGTCGAAAGTGGAAAGATAGGAGATCTCCTCTTCAAAGACCTTTGACGAGGCTTCGTTCACGATGGCACGCATCGTGTCATCCCAGTCATTGAAGTAGGTAGTTTGGCTGGCATAAAGCACCGGTCCAGACAAGGCGCCAAGATTGATATCGGACCAATATTTCGCCACTTCCGCGATCTTGTAGGAGCTGGCGGTACCGTAGCTGACTGCGACGCAGTCGATCATGCCGCGCTCAAGCCCTTCATACATTTCGGTGGTGCCCATGTTAATCGGTGTCATGCCGATCGCGCTCATAGCGGCGGGCAGGAAATAACCGTACGTTCTGACCCTGAGGCCTGATAGATCCGTGACGGTTGAAACCGGCTTTGTACACATCAGGTGCGATGCGGAGAGACCGTGCTGGACCAGCGGATAGATTCCGATGCTTGATGCCTCTTTCAGGAACAGCGGGTTCCCGGTCGTCAGCCTGCGCTGCACCCGCATCGCGGTTTCCACATCATCGAAAAGGGTAGGCAACGAGTTTGTCAACCCCGAAATTGGCAGTTCGGACGGATAGTAGACCGGTGCCGATCCACCGATCTTGATTGCCCCCCCCGTCAGCAGATGTACGATTTCCGCCCCTGACCCAAGAGCGCCCCCCCAGAAAAACTCGAAGGTTGTCTTTCCGCCTGTGGCATCCGTGACCAGTTGTGCGAATTTCTGGTCGAAATGAGCTGTAGTCGAAGTCTGTGGTGTAAAGTGGGCCACCCTGTAGTTCTGGGCGTTGGCCGGCAGCGCGGCAACGGATAGCAGCGACGCAAGTGAAAGTGTTAGTGCTTGTTTCATGTGATTGGTCCTTTCTAGAGTTTTCCTGGCGTCTGGATATACGGGTATTCGCCTGAATCAATAACCGTCGATCTTGTGCCAGTATCTTGCCTCGGCGAGATTTCCGAGACTTATTATAGAGTTAGCAGTTATTTTTATAAGGGCTCATCTTGCGTCGGAGGATGCAGGCGCCACCTCTCCGGCGCTGTCCCATGCTGCCAGTAAGGGCACCGATTTTTGCAGGGTGTGCCGCTCGATCTTCGCCGAGCCGGTTTTTGGCAACGACTCACGAAACTCGATGTAGCGCGGAACCATGAACTTGGGTAAACGGCCCTTCAGCCATTTGTGCAGTTCGCTTTCGGTAAGTAACTGCGTCTCGCGCAGTACGCCGACGAGATATACCTCGTCTTCATTGTCACCTGCGGGAACCCCCAGAACCGCGCATTCGACCAGGTCAGGATGCTGGGTTGCGATGGTCTCGACCTCGTAGGCGGAGATGTTCTCGCCCCGTCGACGGATGCGCTCTTTCTTGCGGCCGGAGAAGTACAGATAGCCTTCGTCATCGGCGCGCATCATGTCCCCGGTGTGGAACCACAGATTGCGCCACGCACCGACCGTTGCCTCCGGCTTGTTGAGGTAGCCGTCCATCACGATGCCAGGCTGCTTCGGGCGTAGTACGAGTTCACCGATGGAGCCCGTCGCCACAGGCCGGCCATTCTCGTCGATGATCGCGGCTTCCCAGTCATCCCCCACACGGCCTGATGCACCCAGTTTGCGTTCGGGGAAAGGCGTGAACACGGTCATTCCGGTTTCCGTCATCGCGTGGGCTTCGACGAGCCGCACGTTGAAGCGTTCCTCGAACTCGGGGTCGTGATGAGCATTGAACATGACGCGCACGCGATGAGCTCGGTCGTCCGCCGACGCAGGCTTACACATGAGAATCGGCGGGATCGTGAAAATGGTGGTGCTGATGCTCGCGTTTGCGCGACGCACGTCCTGCCAAAAAGTGGTGGCGCTGAATCGCGGAGCGAGGTGCACCTGCGCACCGAGCACCAGCGCGGGCAGTGTCGCCATCGTACGGGACATACCGTGAAACAGCGGCAGCGGTGTGAATACAATATCCTCGGCGGTCATGCCTACCGCATTGATGAAGCTCTGCGCAGTCTGGAAGGTCAGCGATTGCGGCAGTATCACTCCTTTGGACGGGCCAGTAGTGCCCGAAGTGTAGCAGATGAACGCGGTGTCGGTGGGTATCGCAGGAGCGCATACCGGACCGCCAGTTTCGATCATCAGCGCGTCCCAGCAGAGTGTCTTCATACCGGGGACGCCATCATGTGCGCCACAGATCACCATTGTCTCCAGCGCACCACGTTGGTCCGGCGAGAGGTTTGCGAAGGCCGCTGCATAACTCGTGCTGGTAATGACGACCCGCGATTCAACATCGCAGGTGACGTAAGCGAGCATGTCGCCCTTGTAGGCGGTATTGATCGGCACGCAGATGGCATTGAGTAGGCTGAGTGCAAACCACGAAAAGACGAACTCAGCCGAGTTGTCCAGCATCACCATCACTGGTTCGTGCGGCCCCACGCCAAGCGAGCGCAGTCCACGTGCGACTGACTGGCTTCTCATGTGCGTTTCGTGGAACGAATACGTTCTTCCGTCAACGTGCAGAAAAGGCTTGTTGCCGTGAAGCTCGGCGGCTTGGGCGAGCAGTTTGCAGAGGATGCGTTCTTCGTGGGGGATATGGAAACTCATGGTTTCTGACTCGGTTTCATGGTTCAAGGCCTTGTTGTGGTAGCGACAGCGGTCATGTGTCGAGAATCACTGGGGTCCATTGAATAATAAGAGCCGCTAAGAAGGATGGGTAGGAGCGTGCTCGCATCGTAGCCATGATAAATTTGCATGGCAGAGAAGAGTGGTTGACACACCAACGCTTGGCAGTCCTGATAAGGAAATCGAAAAAAGTCGAGCCAAGTTCACTTGGATGTAGACGCCTACGGGCTGCTCGTGGTGTTTGAAATCATGGGGGTCAGGTCAACGACGCACGCCGGCGCCTGTCTTGAATGCGGACAAGGGCTATGACAGTGAGACCGTACGGTAGTGGGTTGAACAGCAAGGTGCGAAAAGCCGTGATCCCAGAAAGCGCAGCTCCGTGAAAAGCAACGCGGGTCGGGATAGAAGGCTTTACTGCAATCGGCACCTGGTAGAAAGCGCTTTGCCCGGCTCAGCGCTACAGAGCGCATCGCGCTTCGATAAGCTCAAGAGAAATTACGAAAGTGTGGTGGCCATGGGCTGCGCCTTCCTTTGGCTGCCCATGTAAAATGGGAGCAGTCTTTAGGTATATGGTTTTTGTATGCCTGCCATGTCTGGCTGCTGCTACTGAGGGGGGGGCGATGTGCTTATAGTAGGGCTCTAAGTTCACTGGCGCATAAGCGCTTTCCCATTGAGGATGACACTCTATGCCACCCTACTTGCCTGACACGATGCCTCTACCACAGCCTTCACGTGATGACGCTCCGTTCTGGAACGCCTGCAACGAAGGCCGCCTGCTCATTCGTCATTGCACTGATTGCAAGCGCTTTTCTCACCCGCCGATGCCTAGCTGCCCGCACTGCGCGTCTACCCGCATGGATTGGAAGGAGGTGAGCGGAAACGGCACAGTGTACACGTACGCCATTAGTCATCACCCAACGCATTCCGCGCTCAAAGGGTCCGGCGCCTACAACGTGGCAGTGGTGCTGCTCGATGATGCGGACGACGTACGACTCGTGAGCAATGTTGTGGATGTGGCGCTTGAAGACATTAGGATCGGATTGCGGGTCAGCGTGTATTGGGATGTCGTTGCAGGGGGGAGGCAGTTGCCACGCTTCAAGGTGCGTATCGAATCGAATCAACGTAAAAGGGGCGAATTATGAGCTTTCCGACCGTAGATGCGCCCAAGCGCCTGCAGCCTTGCATCGTCGGGGTAGGGGAGACTGTCTACACCAAGCGCGGCGGGCATAACGACCAGTCAGAGTTAGAGCTCTGCCTTCAGGCTATCCGCAATGCGGCCGCCGATGCGGGTATCGAGGCGAGTGAGATCGATGGTTATGCGTCGTTCGGGTTCGAGCGACACGAGCCGGTGATGGTCCAGGCCGCGCTTGCCGCGCCACGCTTGCGTTTTTCGTCGCTCGTGTGGGGCGGCGGCGGCGGCGGTTGCTCTGCGTCCGTAATGCTGGCCGCCACGGCCGTGGCTACCGGGCAGTGCCAATATGCAGTTGCCTATCGTTCGATCTGTCAGGGGCAATACGAGCGCTATGGAGAGTACCGCGCGCGACCGATGTGGGGATCGTACGTCGCGCCTTTTGGGCTAATGTCGCCGGCGATGATGATGGCTCTCGTCTATCGGCGCTACCTGGAAGAGTCGGGTATGAACGCCGACCATCTCGCGGAGCTCGCTGTCACTATTCGCGGCAACGCTCAGAAGAATCCGCGGGCGGTGATGCATGGCCGGTCGATGACGCATGATGACTACTTCGCCGCGCGAATGGTTGCCGACCCGTTCCGTTTGTACGACTGCTGCCTCGAAACCGACGGCGCGTGCGCCGTGCTCATCACCTCAGCGGAACTGGCGGAGAAACTGCAACGGCCCGCCGTGCCGATTCTTGGCGCAGCGCAGGCTAGCGGCGAGCGTTGGACCCTCGGGCCGATGGGTTCGCACAATATGCCGCTCGATACCTACGCGAGCATCAATTCCAGGGATGTCGCCGCGGCGCTGTACCAACAGAGTGGGCTGGCGCCGAGTGACATCGACGTCGCTCAGTTCTATGACGCCTTCACCGGGTTAATCCCGATGGCACTTGAAGACTATGGCTTCTGCCGTCGAGGTGAAACCGGCGCGTTCATCGAGGCGGGCGAGATTCGTGCGGGCGGCCGGTTGCCCATTAATACATCGGGCGGCTTGTTATCGGAAGCGTACCTGCATGGGTTGAACCTCGTGATCGAAGGTGTACGGCAAATGCGTGGTGAGTCGACTGCGCAGGTCGAGGGCGCTCGTCATTGCCTCATCACGAGCGGCGGCGGCGGCGGTCACAAGAGCGGACTGATTCTTGGCCGTCGATAAACCTCTACTCTCACGAAATGGCGATAACCTACATGACCCACGAAATTAGCGCAGAGCTTGCGTTTCACTGCGATACGCAGCTTGGCGAGGGGCCCTTGTGGAACCCTGCCGACAACATGTTGTACTGGATCGATCTGATTGGTAAGCGCCTGTACAGGGGCAGCCCGCAAACCGGCGAAGTTGACTCGAAGGCGTTGCCTTATCGGTGCGCCCGAGTGACGTTGTGCTCCGACGGTTCCTTGCTCTTCTCGTTCACGCGTGGGCTCGCGTTTGGTACCTACGAGAGCGACCACTACGTTCCGTTCGCCGCGAGCGGATTGATCTCGCCGCAGGAGCGTTATAACGACGCCGCTTGCGATTCGCGTGGCCGCCTCTGGACCGGTACTTATGATGTCGATCTCAAGGCACCGCTCGGGGGGATCTATTGTTTCGAGGGCCATCGGGCGTCCTGCGAGGAGACTGGCGTCCGGCTCGCCAACGGGCTGCGCTGGAGTCCGGATGAGCGCACGATGTACTTCGCGGATTCGCGTCCGGGGCAACTGTGGGCGTATGAGTTCGACCTGGACGACGGGTATGTCGGCGAGCGCAGATTGCTCGTCGACTACACCGACACTGGCGTGAAGCCTGATGGCCTGGCGACGGACACCGACGGCTGCGTATGGATTGCCGAGGTGCACCGTTCGCGGGTGGCGCGCTACACGCCGCAAGGCAAGCTAGATTGCGTAGTCGAGGTGCCGACCCGCCGGCCGACTTCGGTCTCGTTTGGCGGTGTTGACCGCAAGACGCTCTACATCACGACGCGAAATGACGGTATGACCGAGGCTGATTTCGCCGCCGAGCCTCATGCGGGATGCGTGTTCGCGGCGGCTTCGCCCGCGGCGGGCTTGGCCGAGTACGCGTTTCGGGTTTGATCACTTCAGGCCATAGCGTGCCCCCTATGAAAAGAAAAAAGCCTACGACCTGTTGATCTAGAAGGAAGGTGGATTTCTGTCGGTCACCGGCAGTCCGAGCGAGGAATAAATGGCCAAGGCCGGTTGTTCAATCGCAGACATCGCGGCCGGCATGTACGCCTATACCGCAACTCTGTCTGCGCTGCTGTTGCCTAGACGTCTCGACAAAGGCAGGCACGTCGATGTGTCGATACTGGAAACCTGGACGAGTGGATGAACTACCCGATGCATTACGCCTAGAACGGGGCCCTGCCTCCACCTCGCGCCGATGTAGCGCATGCGACGATTTATCCTATGGGCCGTTCTCTATTGGTGATGCTGGGTGTGCAGAATGAGCAGGAATGGCAGATGTTTTGCGAGAAAGTCTTGCGACAGGTCTAGCTGGTTAAATATGAGCGCTTCAGCGCCAATTTCAAGCGGCTCTAGAACCGCACCGCGCTGCGTGAACTGATCATTGAAGCGTTCTCCTCGCCCAATTTCGATGCTGTGATCGACCGGTTCGACCACGCGCAAATCGCCAACGCCCGGGTCAATGACATGCAAGGCGTCTGGAACCATCTGCAACTCCAGACCCTGGTGCGCTGGTGTGGAGTTGAGACGTTTGCCGGTGTGGTTCCGGGTCTTATACCGCCCGGCAGCAACAGCGCGCTCGAGCTCCGTATGGATGCCGTGCGAGTCTTGGCCAGCACGCTGAACAGGTGCTCAGAGAGCCCGGCCTGGCTGCGCAGGATATTGAGGTCATGCACGCCGCCAGCGCTATTTGAGTGCAACAATTAACTATTTTCGAGTGAGCACTGTCCCATGAAAATCCTGGTAGCTGTGAAACGCGTTGTGGATTACAACGTCAAGGTGCGCGTCAAGGCGGACAATTCCGGCGTCGACCTCGCCAACGTCAAGATGTCGATGAATCCGTTCTGCGAAATCGCAGTGGAAGAAGCCGTACGCTTGAAAGAACTCTTTATAAAAGAAGGGCGTGTTGCGACTGAAATCGTCGTCGTCTCCATCGGCCCGTCCACCGCTCAAGAGCAATTGCGCGCCGCGTTGGCGCTGGGTGCCGACCGCGTCATCCTCGTCGAGTCCGCCGAAGACCTGGCGTCGCTGGCCGTGGCCAAGCTGCTCAAGGCTGTTGTCGACAAGGAACAGCCGCAGCTGGTGATCCTTGGAAAACAGGCCATCGATAGCGACAACAACCAGACCGGCCAGATGCTCGCCGCATTGAGCGGCTACGGCCAAGGCACCTTCGCGTCCAAAGTCGAAGTCAGCGGCGACACCATTGTAGTGACCCGCGAAATCGACGGCGGCGCGCAGACGGTTTCCCTGAAACTGCCGGCAATCGTCACCACTGACCTGCGGTTGAACGAGCCGCGTTACGCGTCCCTTCCCAACATCATGAAAGCCAAGAAGAAGCCGGTTGAAGTGCTGACGCCTGATGCCTTGGGCGTTTCCATCGCTTCCACCAACAATACCGTACAAGTCGAAGCGCCTGCGGCACGCAGCGCGGGGGTCAAGGTCAAGTCGGTGGCTGAACTGGTCGAGAAACTGAGAAACGAAGCGAAGGTAATTTGAATGACTATTTTGGTGATTGCTGACTATTCAAATGCCCTGCAGGGCAACAAAGTAGTGGCTCCGACCACTCTGAACACCGTGGCGGCTGCCGTCAAAATCGGTGGTGATATCCACGTGCTGGTTGCCGGTCAGGGCGTGGGCGCAGTGGCTGAAGCCGCGGCTAAAATCGCGGGCGTGGCGAAAGTTTTGGTGGCCGACAATGCTGCTTACGCACACCAGTTGCCGGAAAACGTTGGTCCACTGGTCGCCGAGTTTAGCGCTGGTTATAGCCATATCCTGGCGGCCGCTACCTCCAACGGTAAGAGCATCCTGCCGCGGGTTGCCGCTCAGCTGGACGTGGATCAGATCTCTGAAATCATCACAGTTGAAAGCGCCGACACCTTCAAACGCCCGATCGACGCCGGTAACGCCATTGCTACCGTGCAATCGAACGCATCGGTCAAAGTGATCACCGTGCGTGCCACCGGTTTTGACCCGGTGGCAGCTGTTGGTGGCTCCGCGGCTATTGAAACTGTGGCTTCGGCTCACGATGCGGGGATTTCGAGGTTCGTTGGTGAAGCACTGGCTAAGTCAGATCGTCCGGAACTGACCGCTGCTAAGATCGTCGTTTCCGGCGGTCGAGGCCTGCAGAATGGCGACAACTTCAAATACCTGTACGCCCTGGCCGACAAGCTCGGCGCGGGTGTCGGTGCTTCCCGCGCTGCGGTCGACGCCAGTTTTGTCCCCAACGACATGCAGGTAGGTCAGACCGGCAAGATCGTCGCGCCGCAGCTGTACATCGCCGTCGGGATCTCTGGCGCGATCCAGCACCTGGCTGGTATGAAGGACTCCAAAGTGATCGTGGCGATCAACAAGGACGAAGAAGCGCCGATCTTCCAGGTGGCCGACTATGGCCTGGTGGCGGATCTGTTTGAAGTGATACCTGAAATGACCGCCTTGGCCTCATCACTGACTGACAGGAGCGCTTCTATGAACAGTGTCGATTTTTCCCCCTGGATCGGACGTCGCCAGGAAAGCCAAGAACGGATCAGCTTCAATCTGGTTGAACGCATTGCTGCGACATTGAGCGAAGTGGCGCCGCAGCCAGGCGAACCGCTGCCGCCATTGTGGCACTGGGCGTTCTTTCAGGAGCCGGTTGCCGCCAGCGAACTGGGCCCGGACGGGCATCCCGAGCTGGGTGGTTTTCTGCCTCCAGCGCACAATCGTAATCGCATGTGGGCCGGTAGTCGCATCGAGTTTTACCAGCCGTTGAAAGTAGAAGCCGAGGTGACCTGTGTGTCGACCCTTCTCAAGGTCGAAGAGAAGCACGGTCGGACCGGGTCGTTGCTGTTTGTCACTGTGCGCCACGAGTATTTCCAGGACGGCCAGCGCGCCCTGCAGGATGAGCAAGACATCGTCTACCGCGACCCCGTACCGCCCAAGCTGAACGGCACCGAGACGCTGCCCGAGAGCGAGTGGCAGGAGCAGGTCGAACCCTCTTCTACCCTGTTGTTTCGCTACTCGGCGGTCACGTTCAACGCCCACCGAATTCATTATGACTGGCCTTACGTCACCGAGACTGAAGGCTATCCCGGCCTGGTGGTGCATGGCCCGTTGATTGCCACGTTGAACCTGCGTGCCTTTACCCGAGCACACCCGACTGCGCGCCTGAAGCGTTTTACCTTCCGTGGCCTGCGCCCGTTGATTTCACCGCAACCGTTCGAAGTGGGCGGCCGGTTGACCGACAGCGGCAAGGCGCAGGTCTGGGCGGGCAATCAGGACGGTACCGCGCAGATTGGTGAAGTGAAATTCAGCAACGGAGCAACAGCATGAGTGCATCGATCGTTCGAACGGCCCTCTTTGTCCCGGCCACTCGCCCCGAACGCATACTCAAAGCGATCGCAAGCGGTGCGGATCGGGTCATCGTCGACCTCGAGGATGCCGTCCAAGAAAACCTCAAGGAGCGGGCCAGGGGAAACCTCGAGCGCTTTTTGAGTGAAACCCCGGACGCTCGCGTATTGGTGCGTGTGAACGCCACGGATCACTGGGCTCATGCCGCCGACCTCGAGCTTTGCCGGCAACATGCTGGCGTGACGGCGATCTTGCTGCCCAAGGCAGAAAGCGCGGCACAGGTGCTCAACGCTGGCTGCATAGGTAAATCAATCTGGCCCATCATCGAAAGTGCCAAGGGCTTGGCTGCACTCAGCTCGATTGCCAGCGCCCGAGGCGTCGAGCGCTTGTCGTTCGGCAGCCTCGATCTAGGCCTGGACCTGAACCTGACCACTGGCAGCCGTGCCGCCGAAGAGGTTCTCAGCCACACCCGCTATGCCGTGTTGCTCTACACGCGGGTTGCCGGCCTGGCTCCGGCGCTGGACGGGGTTTTTCCCTCCATCCAGGATAGTACAGGCCTGCACGATACCGTTCAATTTGCCCGAGACATGGGCTTCGGTGGCGCGCTGTGCATCCATCCGAGTCAAGTGGCGATCATCCACCAGGCGTTAAAACCCAGCCCTGAAGAATTGCACTGGGCGCGGCGCATTATCGAAGCCGCCAGCTCTGGTGAAGGCGTCTTCGTGCTGGATGGACAAATGGTCGATGCCCCAGTCGTGGGTCGCGCGCAATCCATTCTGGCGCGCGGGACCTGACTCAATGCCGGCATGTTTGCTTCGAAGCTGCGCATCCATTCCCACCTCATAGGACGGTGTCATGACTAACGTTTCCAGCCTTACCCATGCAATTTCGATCAACCCCGCCAATGGCGAGCAGATCGGCCACTACCTGTTCGACTCCGACTCTGAATTGGAGGCAGCACTTTCACGTACCGCTGCTGGGTTTTCTGTCTGGCGTAGAAAGACCACCACAGAGCGCTCGCAATCCTTAATCGCCTTGGCGCTGGCCTTACGCGACAACGCGGTCACGATCGCGAACATGATTACCCTGGAAATGGGCAAACCCACCAACCAGGCACGCGGTGAGATTGAAAAGTGTGCGCAGCTTTGCGAGTGGTATGCCGAATACGGCCCCGCCATGCTGGCCGCCGAACCCACGCAGGTTGAAGGTGGGAAGGCGCGCATCGAATATCGCCCACTGGGCCCGGTTCTCGCAGTGATGCCGTGGAATTTCCCCATCTGGCAGGTGCTTCGCGGCGCCGTTCCAGCATTGATCGCCGGTAACACCTACGTCCTCAAGCATGCGCCAAACGTGATGGGCAGCGCCTATCTGCTGCAGGAAGCCTTCAACCGCGCGGGCTTTGAGGAAGGTGTTCTCGAAGTCATCAATGTCACTCCGGACGGTGTCTCCACTGCGATCGCCGATCCACGCATAGCAGCGGTAACGCTCACCGGTAGTGTACGGGCCGGCATGGTCATTGGCGCGCAGGCCGGTGCGGCCTTGAAAAAGTGTGTATTGGAATTGGGCGGTTCCGATCCGTTTATTGTACTCAACGATGCAGACCTCGACGAAGCCGTCAAAGCCGCCGTCATTGGCCGTTATCAAAATACCGGGCAAGTCTGTGCGGCCGCCAAACGCTTGATTGTAGAGCAAGGCATTGTCGAGGAATTCACCCGCAAGTTCGTCGAAGCCACTCGCCAGCTAGTCGTCGGTGATCCACTGGCCGCCGATACCTACATCGGCCCAATGGCACGTTTTGATTTGCGTGATGAACTGGATCAACAAGTGCGCGCCACCCGGGAGCAGGGCGCGACCTTGTTGTTGGGCGGGAAGAAGGTAGAAGGCCCTGGCAACTTTTACGAGCCCACAGTCTTCGGTGATGTCACCGACCAGATGACCTCGTTCAAACAGGAACTGTTCGGCCCAGTGGCCTCGATCATCACCGCGCGCGATGCAGCCCATGCGTTGCAGCTGGCCAATAACAGCGAATTCGGACTTGCCTCGACCCTCTATACACGCAATGTCCAGCTTGCTGAACAGATAGCTGGCGAACTGGAAACCGGTGGTGTGTTTATTAACGGCTATTGCGCAAGCGACCCACGCGTCACCTTCGGCGGTGTGAAGAAGAGTGGATTTGGCCGTGAGCTGTCGCATTTCGGGGTGCGCGAATTCTGCAATGCCCAGACGGTGTGGCTGGACCGGCGCTGATCGCATCAACAAGCTTGGAAGCGTTTGGCTCCCAAGCTTGTCATAATTATGAGCCCATGCTGTCAAATGGGCGTATTCAGCCCACTACAATTGTATTCTGCGCCTAACTAAAAATCGTTGGAGTGACCCACAATGATCCGGTTTGGTCCGCTGCATCAGCAAAGCCCAGCGAAACATTTTTGAACGCTCCGGGCTGCATGACGTAGTTGAGATTAGTCGTCCAGAACCCTCTTCATTCGAAGCTCATAAGGCCTTGGTGCTCATCGCTGAGCACCAATCGGGGCGTTACAAGCTCATATTGGTGTTGTTTCATAACTAAAACGAAACTAGTTTTAATAAATCAATCTGTTATTTCGGAAATGAAACAGGCCGTAATAACAATAGAGATAAAATAATTAGCCAGCCCAAAGGCATCCGTTACTCGATGGCATTAGCGTCGTCAGCCTTGAACATACCGTTGCAGCGTCCTTCTGTACCCGATAATTGGCCGACCTCGGCGCCCGGGTGATCAAGATCGAAGGTCTAGGCACAGGCGATTTTGCCAGAGGCTACGACCAACGCCTCAACGGCATGGCCTCGCACTTCGTCTGGACCAACCGCTCGAAAGAAAGCCTGACCATCGACTTGAAGCAGGACTCGCCCACCGAGGCACTGGTCAGCTTTCTGGCTAGTGCCGATGTGCTCGTGTAGAACCTGGCACCCGGTGCAGCTGCGCGAATGGGGCTATTATTTGAGGCCTTGCATCAACGATTTCCGCGTCTGATTGCCTGTGACGGAGGTCGCGGGGGCCGATGCTTATCCCGGCATGATCGTTGGCGTACCTTTCCACATGCCGGTTTGCACGAGCCGACGAACCTCGCGCTGAATCAGTTCTCCAACAAAGCGGACTGTCTTCAGGCGACGATGCTCGTGCGTGTAGGCTAGCGTCAGGCAGAGCAACATGCCAGGCTCATCAAGGGCGCGGGCAGCTAGTTGACCACTGGCGACCTCGGGGGCGATGGTGCCGTAGGTCAGCAGTGTATAGCCAAGCCCTTGCTCGGCGAGTGACTTCAGGAGTGCAGTGCTGTTGGTCTCGTAGATCGGCTCGGGCGACGCGCCAATCTCGCTGAACGCTTCGTCGAAGAGCAGCCGTAGCGGTTGGCCACGAGTGGGCAGAATCAGCGGCGCATCGACGAGATCGGCCATAGTGAGGCGTTCGATGTTGAGCAGCTTGGAGTTGGGCTTGCTAGCGAGGTAGAGGCGCTCCATTAGTAAGGGAACGGCGACGATGCTAGCGTCGTGTGGTGGATCGAAAAGCACGGCAATCGATAGTTCGTTATTCAATAGCTGAGTACTCAACACGCTGCTCACCTCTTGAACAAGACTCACGTGTAGCTTCGGCCAGTGCCGGGCGATCGTGGAGACGATATGCGCGGCGAGATATGCGCCGGCCGTGTGCGTCACGCCTATCGCAATCGAGCCGGAAATGTCTGTCGCCGAATGCATCACCTCTTCGCGCAAGTGCGCGAGCTGCGTGAGGATGCCGCCCGCCTTGGCGTACAGCAGTTTGCCCGAACGCGTGAGCTGGCAGCCGCGGTTGGTGCGCACAAATAACTCCACGCAGAGTTCTTTTTCGAGCCGTTTCATCTTGCGGGTGACGACCGGTTGCGCGAGGTCGAGCTGCACTGCCGCCCGTGAAAAATTTTCAAGTTCGGCGACTTTGCAGAAGATCGTTAGCAGGTCGCAGTCGATGACCTGCTCGCTAATCGGTGAGGTATGAGCACTCATGTCGAAAATACATCTCAGGGTGGGGCTTTGATCCTAGTCAGCCATCGTGGAAGTGTCAATGGAGAACTTGCTTTGGCTGCTTGTTCCAGGGGCAGTCTTCAGGCTGGGGTCTGCCTTTGACTTTCCGGGTATCGGGCGGGTAACTCGCTTCGGTGGTGGAGGCGTTCGCGCCACATTCCTGCATTACCTTCTCTGTCATATCGTAACTGTATGTCTGTCATGCGCGGCCGCCACTACCGACGCTCCCATGGCTTGTTTATCCTGCCTATAGCAAGTCGGGCTTGGCGCCAGTGGTCACGCTGAGGAAAAGCCGGCCGAACTCACCACTCCGGGAAACCATAAAAGATGCTCAGTCAATCGATTCCACAAAGTTTTGCCACTACTGTTGCGGTGCTGCGTCGTGTTCGTTGCTTGCTTGACGAGGCAGTGTACTCGGTCGTCCGCTCATGTGTGGTCAATGGAAAACTCGATGCGGTGCTGCTCGACCAATTCCAGGCCGCTAGTTATGAAATCGCGTTGGCAGGCGCTGAATTGCTCGCGGCCGAAACCGTCTGCGACCGCAGTGACGCGGAAGACTGCGCCACCGACCTGGACATGCGCCTCTCGCTCGCCTTTGCCAGCGACGCGATCATGAGCGTTGTGCAGCGTGTCGACGCATTGTATGTCGACCTTGGCATTTCTGCCGCGGGGTTGCATGAGGTCACGCAAGACGCGGAGTTTACGCGCTTGCGCCGGACGACCTGCAGTAGCGAAGTGCTTGCGAACCTCGGTGGGGAGCTGGCCTCGGCTGAATCTATTGGCGACATGCGGCAGCCGGAAGACGTCGCGATGGCTCAAGAAGCGTTCCGACGTTTCGCAAAGAAGGTGGTTGCACCGCTCGCCGAACATATCCATCGTCAAGACATGACGGTCCCCTCCGATATCATCGATGGTATGCGCGAGATGGGGGCCTTCGGGCTCTCGATACCGGAGTCGTTGGGCGGTAGCGCATCGGAAACCGGCAACGATGCGCTGATGATGGTGGCGGTCACAGAGGCCCTGTCGGAGGCGTCGCTGGCCGCGGCGGGCAGTCTCATCACGCGCCCGGAAATTCTTTCCCGGGCCCTGCTCACCGGCGGTACAGATGCTCAAAAGCAGCGTTGGCTGCCCACCATCGCATCGGGCGAAACGCTATGCGGCATTGCGATCACTGAGCCGGACTTTGGTTCCGACGTGGCTAGCCTGAGCCTTAAGGGCACGCGCGTGGATGGCGGATGGCTGCTTGATGGCGCCAAGGCGTGGTGCACCTTCGCCGGCATGGCGAACCTGCTGATGGTGGTTACTCGTACGGACCCAGACCGCTCTGTCGGGCACCGCGGCCTGTCGATCATGCTCGTCGAAAAGCCCTCGAGTGACGCGCATGAATTTGATTTCGCGCAACCCGGCTGCGGCCGTCTCACCGGGCGGGCGATTCCGACCATCGGCTACCGGGGGATGCACTCGTTCGACCTGCATTTCGAGCGTTTCTTCGTCCCCGACACTCATGTGCTCGGTGGCGAGGCAGGGCTCGGGAAGGGCTTCTATTTCACCATGGAGGGCATGACGGGCGGGCGCATACAAACCGCCGCACGCGCTTCGGGCGTCATGCGCGCCGCGCTTGATGCAGCGATTCGCTATGCCAACGACCGCAAGGTGTTCGGCAAGGTGCTGTCAAGCTACCCGCTCACCCAGGTGAAGCTCGCGCGCATGGCGGCGCGCTACAGCGCATGCCGCAGGCTGACCTACGCGATTGCCCGGCAGCTCGAAAGCGACGGCACGCAGATGGAAGCGAGCCTCGTCAAGCTGCTGGCGTGCCGATCGGCTGAAATAATCACGCGTGAAGCACTACAGATTCACGGCGGTATGGGCTACGCGGAAGAGAGTGCGGTGAGCCGCTATTTTGTCGATGCACGCGTACTTTCGATCTTCGAAGGCGCCGAGGAAACGCTTGCGTTGAAGGTCGTCGCACGATCCTTGTACGACCGCGTATTGACGCGTATTGAAACGGGCGGATGTGAGGCGAACCATGCTGTCTGACTCGATTCTCGAAGGCATGCGAATTGTCGAAGCGTCGGCATTCGTCGCTGCACCGCTCGGTGGCATGACGCTTGCGCAACTTGGCGCCGAAGTGATCCGGATCGACCCGCTCGCGGGCGGCCTGGACTATCGGCGGTGGCCGGTCACGGCGGATAATACAAGCCTCTTCTGGTGCGGCCTTAACAAGTCTAAGAAGTCGGTCACACTCGATCTCACGAGCGCGGAGGGGCGCGAGCTTGCTGCCGCACTCGTCACCGCTCCTGGGCCGGATGCGGGCATCCTGCTCACCAACTTTCCGCCGCGCGGTTTTCTCGACTATGAGGCTTTGAGTGCACGCCGTGCCGACCTCATCCAATTGACCATCTCTGGCGACCGTCATGGCCGTTCGGCGGTCGATTACACGGTCAATCCGCGCCTCGGCATACCGTACCTCACTGGTGGCGGCTCCGCCGACGAAGTTTGCAATCATTTGCTTCCCGCATGGGATCTGGTTACCGGCAACCTGGCCGCGCTGGGCATCCTGGCGGCTGAGCGTACTCGCCGACAGAGCGGCTTGGGACAACACGTGAAACTCGCGCTTGAAGACGCGGCGCTCGCGGTGATGGGACACCTCGGCTTTCTCGCCGAAGCGCAGCTCGGAAAGCAGCGCGAGCGTACGGGCAACGATTTGTTTGGCGCGTTCGGCCGCGACTTTCTGACCGCCGACGGGCGGCGCATCATGATCGTTGGGTTGACCGCGAAACAATGGAAGTCGCTCTGCGTAGCCACGGGCCTCACCGACAGCATCGACACACTCGGCCGGTCGCTTGGCCTTGATCTGAGCTGCGAGGGCAACAGGTTTATCGCTCGCGCTCAACTGGCCCCGCTTTTTGCGCAGTGGGTCGGCGCCCGAACGTTGCTGGATGTCGCCTCGGCGTTCGATGCCCATGCCGTTTGCTGGAGCCGATATCAGACGGTCCACGAGCTGGTGACGAATGATCCCGAATGTTCTGCGGCGAATCCGTTGTTCTCGACGGTTGCTCAGCCGGGAGTGGGCGACTTGCTCGCGCCAGGTTCTCCTCTTGCCTTCTCCTCGACCGCGCGCGCGCCCGCACGACCAGCACCGTGTCTTGGCGAAGATACTGAGCAGGTGCTCACGGACGTGCTCGGATTGTCGAGCGCGCAAGTGGGGGCACTGATCGATCGCAAGGTCGCGGGTCGTCCGTCGAGCTGAGACGTGGTCCATCTGTCTGATTCGTTCTGCACGTGCTTTAAGGAGCCTGCCTTGCATACTGATCCACTGCCCGACCTTACATCCTATCTGCGGAAGGGTGATACCGTGATGTGGGGCCAGGCGACCGCTGAGCCCCTGACTCTGACCCGTGCTCTAGTAGAGCAGCGGGCATGCTTCGCACGCTTGAATCTTTTCCTAGGAATCGACTTGAGCGGCACCCTGCGCCCGGAGCACTCCGACCATTTTCGCTTCATGAGTTATTGCGGCGCAGGGGGGAATCGAGCGCTCGCCAGGGCGGGGTTGCTCGATATTTTTCCGACGCCTTATTCGCAACTGTTGTGCGAGATGGCGCACGCGGGCAACCGTATAGATGTCGTCTTCGTCCAGGTCGCCGAGGCCGATGACGACGGCCTGCACAGCCTCGGCCTGGCCAACGACCTGCTTATCGAGGCCATCGGGCAGGCGCGAGTGGTAATAGCCGAAGTGAATCCCGATGTGCCGCGCACTTACGGCGAGCGCCGATTGCACCCGGACGAGATCGACGTGTTCGTTCCTGCTGCCTTCGCACCGCTCGAATCACCATACAGTGTGCCGTCGCCCCACGAAGAGCGCATTGCGGAGCACGTTGCTTCCCTTATCGAAGATGGCGCAACGCTGCAGGTTGGGTTCGGGGGCGTCGCGGAAGCAACCCTCAAGCTGCTGACTAACCGCAAAGATCTGGGTATTCACTCGGGTATTGTCGGTGACGCCCTGGTCGACTTGGCCGACTCCGGCGCGCTCACGAATGCGCGTAAGAAACGCAATACTGGCAGAAGCGTCGTAGGCGTCCTGATGGGAACGAAGCGGCTCTATGACTACGCTGACCGCAACCCCGACATCGTGTTACGCGGCACCCGCGAAACACACGGTGCCGAAGCATTGCGCTCGATTGATCGTTTTGTTGCGATTAATTCCGCGATAGAGGTCGACCTGACGGGCCAGGCGAACTCCGAAGTCGCCAACGGCGATTATCTTGGGGCGGTGGGCGGGGCTCCCGATTTTCTGCGCGCGGCCCATCTGAGCCGTGGGGGCGTTCCAATCCTCGCGCTGCGTTCTACCGTAGGCGAACGATCACGTATTGTCGCGTCGCTGTCCGGTCCCACGAGCACTGCACGCTGCGATGCCGGCGTGATCGTGACCGAATACGGTATCGCAGACCTGCGCGGCTGCTCACTGGCCGAACGCGTACGGCGAATGATCGCGATCGCAGACCCGAGGCATCGCTTACAGCTTGAACGTCAGGCGTATGCCAACCGATGACATGTCTCTTGCTGGCGCGCCGCGCCATGGAGTACGCCGTTACACCTTTCTTGTCGGCGACTTCGTGGCTGATCTTGGCACGATCGGAACGTGGCCAAGTTCAAAGGGCGGAGAATGCGGAGCGTTATTCGCCCTACGGTACGACGAGCCCTGGCTGGCCGGCATGGCCTAATGGTGCCGGACACCTCAGTTAAGAAATAATATCTGAAACCGAGGTAGATTGTTCGGCGACAATTAGGATGACCGGTCAAGATAGTTGACGTCGAACACGCGAGCATCACCATCGGCTTGTTACGGTAAACGCCTATCCCGCTGATCCGTTACATAACTCGACAGTTTCAAAATAAAAAACCGCTATGAGCGGGTTGTGCTTTCTTCAAATCCAGTTTAGTTTCGGTGAGTGTGTTTTCCTCGCCTTAACTTTTTCAAAAGCTTGTCTCTTTGTAAGGAGCCTGTAGCCCTAGATTGCCTAGACCTTGCGGCGAGCGCGGCCGCTGCGATCACGCCGATCAAGTCACAGGCTAAAGAAAGCCCATACAAAAAGATAAACAGCTGGATAAAGTCAGACACTGGTGAAGGAACCAGGTAGCCAGTAAGTGTTGCAGTAACCAATCAAAACGCGAGGTACACCAATGGATAGGCCATGTCAGAGATCATCATTGATGATCCAATGCCAGATTTAGCCCTTCGTTTATCCAACGAGCTCATCAGTTCGCCTGGCAGCACGAATATAAGTGCAAACACCCCGATCCCGAAACCTAACAATGACGGAAATACGCTGTTGACCAATCCGGCCGCATCGATCCTATGGAGGGCCTCTAGATAAAGCAGATCTACCCAAATAATGGCGGTCAGAATCGCGCACTTTGACACTTCGAGAAAAAACGTTCGAGCCAGAGATGGCGCGGCGCCATCTCCGATAAATACTCTATCTCGCCTCGACCTACATAAAGATTGAGGTACCGGAGGAAGGCTCCAAGAATTGGAGTGCCTCTGATCCAATGGGGCATTTTTATACCAACTCCCCTCCATCTTCGCTGTCATTACGACTGGCGTCGTCAGATTGGCTGCCAAGCTCCTGCAGTTCCTTGTCCACGCTTTTCTAGGCTTGATAGCAGTATCGTTAGTGGGCTTGAGGAAGGGGGCGTGGCGTCCCCAGAATTTCGTGATGAACTGGAGAAACTGGCTACCCAGTATGCTTTTGTCCGGCCGAGGCTGATGGAACACAGTGAAAAATGGGTGCCCGGCATTACGGCGTACTACATGGGCAGCATCAGTCGGGATCTGGCCGAGCTGCCCCTCTGATGCACAAGGTGAACTCCAGCCACTTTGGCACGTTCTTCGGCGCTGGCTCCCGACGCTCGATCGGCACGCCTCTATAACGGGCCACTTCGTAGGGTCGCTGGGAATGATTGGTTAGTGCCTGGGAGTTCAGTCCCAGTATGGCGGATCGCCAAAATAGCCATCAATAAAGTCGATAAAACTTCGCACCTTGCTCGCCAGCAGCTGCCGGTGCGCTTCCTGATCTGGCCCGATGATCGGCCGGTCAGCCAGGCTTTGATTCTGCGTAGTCATCAGCTGATTCTTATGCGCGCTGCGTCGCTTTCTTCGCTGCTTGCAGCCAAAACTTTTTGGATTCGAAGAAAGTTAAAACCTATATCACCTCTGTGAACTAGGGCGCTGACAGTGCCTTTCCTCCAATTCACAGAGGTAAATCCAATGTCTGAACAATGCCCCAGTTGCCTGTCCCGTCGGTACGACCGTCGGCGGTATCAGTGGCGCCGTCATAGGTGCTTTGCTAGGTGGCGCAACCGGCGCCTCTGCTGGCGTGGTTCTGGGCGATGTTTTGGATGAACGCGTGCTCGACAACCATCGATGCCTTGAGTGGGGCTATTCCTTCAGCGCCAACTCCGACTCCCGCGACGACACCTTTTAATTCCTCTCGCACAATCCAAAGGAGAACAATCATGGCTCATCTCATCGAGCAAATGGCCTACGTTGGCCAAACCCCTTGGCATGGCCTGGGGAATCAACTCACGACCAATCAACCCTTGGAGGTCTGGTCAAAGCAAGTTGGTCTCGACTGGCAGATTCAGGAAAGCCCCGTCTGCTGCGTCACCAATGCCAGTGGCAACCTGGGTGAGAACAGTGTGCTCACTGCCTCGGTAGCCCCGGTCGGCCAACAGATGCTCCGGCATCTGGCAGGTGTGCAGAAACACCCGTTTGAGCGCAGTATCGAACGTGTGGCCATCGTAAGGATTGCCGGCCAGGGCCTGACAATCCATCACAAAGCCCTCTTCAGGCAACAGCTTTCGACCCACACCGGTCATAGCGCTGCATGAATTCATTGCCCGAAAGGGGTCATTCGCGACACGCAGCTATCGACACGAATCTGACAATTGCGCCCTGCCAGGCAAATACTGGCACGAATATCTCTCATTCCCCTACGTCAACTTATATATCTTTTGGCACATATGAATTAATCATGAATTGGAGTAACTTTCCCACCCTCGCCCCATGAAATTTTGTTAGGGGTAGGGACATGGAACGGTAGCAATGACGCTTCGTTTGATGATAAATGACGATCAAATCCTAATCTGTGCGGGGCTGACTTAATGCTTTGAGTTGCAGCCGGGCGTTGAAGTGGTCGCTGAAGTTGCGCACGGCCGCCACGAACATGCTCAGATGGCAATCGCCTCATGCACAGTGATGTCGCCGATTTTTTGGTGCGCCCGCGCCAAGTTCGTGTTCTTGATCTCTTCGCTGATCGCAAGTCCTTCGGCGTAGATGAACTCCACATCGGTGATGCCCATGAATCCGAGAAAGTCGCGCACATAACCTGTTTGAGTGTCGAGCGGGGTGCCTTCGTACAGCCCGCCACGCGCTGCGAACACATAGGCTTTCTTGCCGCTCAAGAGGCCGATGGGACCCTTTTCCGTGTACTTGAACGTGTGGCCGACGCGACCGACATGGTCAAAGTAAGCCTTGAGCGTCGAGGGCAGGCCTAAGTTATATAACGGCAGGCCAAGTACGAGCACGTCGGCGGCTTTCAGTTCCGCGATCAGCGCGTCCGAATCCTTCGCAATGCCCTGCTGGTCCGGATTGCGTTCTTCCGGCTTAGCAATGAACGCAGCAAAGCGCGCTGCGTCGAGGTGCGGTATCGGCTCGCGCGCGAGATCACGCACGTTAACTGCCGCGGCTGGATTGGCTTCGCGCCAAGCGGCGACGAAGCGCTCGGCAAGTTGGCTCGATTGTCCGCCGGCTGAGAATATGCTGCTATTGATCTGAAGAAGGTTTTTCATAAGGGTTTCCTTATAGTTAATGCGTTGAGGGTGGAATGCTGCCGAGGCGGCCTTCCCGGTAATCGGCGATTGCCACTTGTATTTCCTGTTGCGTGTTCATGACGAACGGGCCGTATCCGACCACTGGTTCGTCAATCGGCTTGCCGTCAAGCACGAGGACGGTCGTGTCGGTCTCGGCCTTCACATTGATAGTTTCGCCTGTCAGCCCGAAAAGTGAGAGTTCCGCGTCGCCCACCTCTTGCGTGCCGTTTAGCAGGGTCTTGCCTTTCAGCACGAACAGTGCCGTGGTATGGCCCTCGGGGAGACGTAGTTCGGCGCTGGCGCCGGCCGGCAAGCGCAGGTCCCAGAGGTTGATGGGTGTAAATGTCTTCGCCGACCCCTTGTTTCCTTCGAACTCGCCTGCGATCACCCGCACCCGTCCGCCGCCAGCCAGCTTGACCACCGGGATGTCGTCGTTGAGCAGTGCCTGGTAGCCGGGGGAGGTCATCTTCGCTTTGGCCGGCAGATTCACCCACAGTTGTACCATCTCAAAATTGCCGCCACGTTCGGACCAGCTGCGGCCATGCATCTCCTTGTGCAGAATGCCTGCGCCCGCGGTCATCCACTGCACGTCTCCGGTACCGATGAGGTCACGGTTGTCGGCGGAGTCCTCATGCTCGACTTCGCCCTCGTAGACGATGCTGACTGTTTCGAAGCCGCGGTGAGGATGCCAGTCGACGCCGCGCGGCTGCGCACTTGGCTCGAAGTGTGCCGGGCCGGCGTAGTCGAGGTGTAGGAAAGGGCTGAGGCCGATGTTCTGGATACTAAATATCGTGCGCACAGGAAAGCCGTCCCCAACCCAATGCGATTCGTTGTTGCGTAAAATGCGCTTGATGCTTTTCGTGGTTTTTCTCCTTGCCTGAGTGCTGAATTGACGCGAGCATTTAACCATTTACTAAATCGATAAAAAAGCGGACAATTTAGGCAATTCCAATCGAATTAGTAGATGTATGTCTGTAAATACCCATATCACCCTAGAGCAATGGCGCGCACTGACCGCCGTGGTGGATGCGGGCGGCTACGCCCAGGCGGCGACTGTCATGTATAAGACGCAATCATCAGTGAGCTACGCGGTGCAGAAGCTAGAATCGGTACTGGGTGTAAAGGTGTTCAAGGTGGAAGGGCGCAGGGCGGTGCTAACGCCGACAGGCCAACTGATGTATCGTCGTGCGCGCTACCTGCTCGACGAAGCGAACGCTCTCGAACAGGCCGCTAAGAAACTGTCCGCGGGCTGGGAAGCCGAGATTCGTGTGGTGGTGGACTCGGCTTTTCCGACATTCCTATTGCTGCGTTGCCTTGACCTTCTTGGGGATGAGAGCCCGCAGACACGCATCGAAGTGATCGAATCCGTAATCAGCGGCGCCGCCGAGGCGCTAATGCAGGGTCAAGCCGACTTGGCAATTGCGGGCAGCATTCCGCAGGGATTCCTTGGCGATTCATTGATGCAGATCCGCTTTGTCCTGGTGGCACATCCGGACCATGCGCTACACCGGCTTGGCCGCAAGATAACGATGCAGGATCTGCGCGTGCATCGCCAACTGGTGATCCGGGAAACGGGCTTGCGCCGCGATACACCGACGTTCGTCGAGGCCACGCAGCGCTGGACCGTGAGCAACATAGCGACCTCGATAGAGGCCGCGCGCACCGGCTATGGCTACGCATGGTTGCCAGAGGAAAAACTGCGCGACCAGATCGCAACCGGAACCTTGAAGCCGCTCCCTTTGCGCGAGGGCGGCGAGCGTTTCGCGCAACTGTACATGGTCTTCGCCAACCGCGACCACGCCGGACCGGCGACATTACGGCTCTCGGAAATCATTCGAGAGCAGGTGACGAAGGAATGCCGGCGGCAAAACGTTAACACCCGAGGTGCAAAACGGGCCTTGCCGGCGAAGCGTGGCACCTAAAAGGGTGAGTGTCGGCAGCGGTACTTGCTTTGGCGGGGATGACTATTTGGACCTTAAACCGGATGGTCGCAGTCAATCAGCTTCCGTCGGTTACGAGTGTCTGCTTCTTTGAATATCGGGCGGCAGTTCTCGACACACAGCCGAACTTCATGTGCTGAAACTGCCTTCCATAAAGCTGTCAGTCGCGAACGGCTGCTATTGGCCGAATGGCGGTCTCGTCAGTCAATCAACCCGCTGCAATGCACTCACTGTCGTACACCGGTGTGAGGTCCTTTGGCGACTGGATGGGCACCACTTCCAGTCCGAATGGGATATGAGTCGCCATCAGCTCGTTGAAAGCATTTACGTCCTCAAAATTAGGGTCGAGCTAAGCATCAAAGTCTTTCGGCTCGAGCATCAAGGGGATGCTTTTGGCGTGGACATGCTCAAAACGAGGGTGGGGCGGCAGGGTGATCACGGCAAAGGAGATAACACTCTCGTCCCCAAACTGCCATTCCTGATAAAGGTTGGCGAGCGCTAGGGCACTATTATCGCCGGACCCGTGAATGTTCATGCACTGTTTGTGCGCCTGCGTTCCCTGCCGCTCGTGAAACCCCGAAGCCGGCAGAATGGCCCTGCAGTGCCGGTAATGCCGTTTCCAAAGGGGGCTAGTTGTGAGTCGCCGCGACTGGGCGTTGAACGTTGTGTACTTGGGATCAGGCCGGTAACCATTGCCGTCTCGCTTGGGCTCGATCAGCATAGACCAGACTGCCTGTTGTAGCTCACGACATTCATCGGTCTCAATGACAATCTCGCCTATTGCTCCGGGTGGTACGTTGAGATGGGGACGGGGCATTGCGTTCAAACCCAGTCGCGCCATTAGCCGCCGCATCGGCTCGACGTTGGTGATGTTGTAACGACCGCACATTGAGCTTTCCTTCCTGTTTCCGAGTGCAATCTCTTTTTACTCGGGGAAATGGATCACCGCAAAATTGTGTTATTCCCCCGTGGAGATCCACGTCTCATCTGCGCCCGGTTCCCGTTGGCTTAAAGATGACATGATTTCGGCCAGAAAAATGCCTGTGTTCAGGAGCCAATTCAAAATAATCTCAAACCTATATCACCTCTGTGAACCAAGGCACTGACAGTGCCTTCCCTCCCAATTCACAGAGGTAATTTCCAATGTCTGAAGAGTGTCCCAACTGCCTGTCCCGTCGGATTGGCAAGAACAACTACGGCAAGAAAACCGCTGGTGTGGTCGGTGCCTCTGCAGGTGCCTATGGTGGGTATGCTGCTGCAACGGCTGGGGCTCGAGCAGGTGCAGCCCTGGGGATCGTCGCTGGTCCTGTAGGCGCGACTGTGGGCGGTATCGGTGGTGCGGTGATTGGTGCATTGCTGGGCGGCGCGACTGGCGCTTCCGCTGGCGTGGTTCTGGGCGATGTCCTGGATGAACGCGTGCTCGACAACCATCGATGCCTTGAATGCGGCTATTCCTTCAGCGCCAACTCCGACTCCCGCGACGATATCCGTTAATTCCCCTCACAATTCCAAAAGGAGAACAACCATGGCTCACCTTATCGAGCAAATGGCCTACGTTGGCCAAACCCCTTGGCATGGCCTGGGGAATCAACTCACATCAAACCAGCCTTTAGAAGTTTGGGCGAAACAGGCCGGTCTGGATTGGCAGATTGAAGAAAGTCCCGTGCGCTTTGTAACGAATGAGTCCGGCCACCTTGGAGAAATCCTGGCTTATCCGGACAGCAAGGTGTTGTACCGCTCGGACACCAGAGCGCCGCTGTCTGTTGTTGGCAGTAGGTTCAAAGTGGTTCAGCCAGAAGAAATCCTGGAGTTTTACCGGGATCTGACCGAGGTTTCCGGTTTTGAACTGGAAACAGCAGGCGTTCTGAAAGGTGGCCGCAAGATGTGGGCGCTGGCTCGTACCGGTCAGTCTGGAATGCTCAAGGGCAACGATCAAACCAATGCCTATGTACTGCTGGCCACAGCCTGTGACGGCACCATGGCCACCACCGCCCAATTCACCAGCATTCGTGTGGTATGCAACAACACACTGGCTGTGGCGCTTAAGGACGCCACCGCTACTGCGGTAAAGGTGAAGCACAACACCGCCTTCGATGCGAACCTGGTGACGAAGCAGCTGGGCATATCCGTTTCCGCCTGGGACGACTTTATGTACCGCCTCAAGACTCTGAGTGAGCGTAAGGTGAAAGCCACTGAGGCCCGCAACTACTTCTTGAAAGTATTTACGGAGGACGTGAAAGATGGCGTTGGTAAAACCAATGAGCGCTCCATGACCAAAGCCCTGGGGCTGTATGAAGGCGATGGCATGGGCGCCACGCTGGCTTCATCCGAAGGCACTGCCTATGGTTTGGTGAATGCTGTGACTGAATTCATCGATCACCAGCGCCGGGCCAAAACCGTTGACCACCGGCTGGATTCCGCCTGGTTCGGAACCGGCGCGGCCATCAAGAACCGAGCGTTGGAACAAGCTATGTCTCTCGTGGCTTAACCACTTCCCGTAAATCAAAACCCTCATAAAACCCACCGGAGCCTGTTGCTCTGGTGGGTTTTTTTATGTCTGGAGGAAACACCATGGGCGTGAATGCAAAGGCAATCGAGAAACAGCGACCAGCGTTGCGGCTGGTTTCCACTAAGGGCCTCAGTCGGGATGAATGGCTGAAGGTGCGCAAGCAGGGCATTGGCAGTAGCGATGCCGCTGCCGCCGTCGGCATGAATCCTTATCAATCCCAACTGGAACTCTGGATGGTCAAAACCGGCAGAGATGCGGGCCTGCCTAAGC
>Ga0314774_1000417_pt1 | contig 35191 bp, 33 predicted proteins | sample MetaGCBIA2018_FD_204515 | JGI IMG/M metagenome (GOLD analysis project Ga0314774, IMG submission 204515) | Cryopeg brine microbial communities from Beaufort Sea near Barrow, Alaska, United States - CBIA 2018 | ecosystem: Environmental > Aquatic > Marine > Coastal | place: USA: Alaska | collected... | reverse complement strand
CGTATAGAGCCCAGAGCGCTTAAGCGCAGATCGAAGCCTTTTCCATTACTAACCAAGCCCAGGGCAGAAGCCAGAGAGGGAATTAGAAAAAATGGTCACCCCAAAAAGCTTAAGTAAGTGCCATTCTCTCTAGACCCCATTTAACGACACCAAATCACTCTAAAAAATAAATAAAGTCGGTAACTTTTAGAGCAGTCAACCGAAAAAAACCAATTTCCATGGTAATAAAGTTGGTAACTACCGAGAGAACAGTAGGAAGCTTCCAATGCATGCCCCCATTATGATAGCGTGTTGCGCTGATAAACGCGTCTTCTTAAGCCGAGCACGACAGCTGGCAGGCGCTCACCAACTCATCACGTAAAGCCACATTTAGTGTTCAAACCTAGCCAATGATTGACTCCACTGCAGGCACCCTCATTACTGCATTCTTTCTCGTTGCCGGTCTTCTCGCAACAGCGTTGGTTCGTGCCTGTGCGAATAAAAGGAACTCTGTTTAAAGGAAAGTGGATAACTCGGGCAAGGAATTGTCCGGTAAGAACGTCTATCAGTTGCGTAAAGCCGGTTAGCCGACTCTGCTTCCGACGGAAAACCCTCAGAACCCCACCTTGGGGATCGCGTCTTCGAGGTCATTCATACCCCGGGCTACTCGCCGGGTGACAGTGTTTACGATGGCCAGCTGATCGAGGATACCTACCATGCCAATGGCGGCCGTTTCCCCAGTTACGACGGTCGGCGGCATCACGCGCTCATCCGCCATTGGCTGGGGGAGAAGGGCTGCTGAGCCGTTTGCTACCCTTCACCCCGTTAACCGATAACCGTGTGCACAGGCGAGACCTACATCAGGCCTATACATTAGATAGAAAAGGTACCGCGCTCATCATCGTCCATTTTATCGAGCAGGCCGGTCTCCCACTCCAGGTAACGCCGGGAAGCCTCCAGGTTGCCGTCATGTCGGTCATGGACGAAAAACAAGAAGTCGATACAATCGTCGTCAGAAGGCCGGTCGGGGGTGCTCTCAAGCAAGGCGCCCTTGCCTTGCCACTCATCCACATCTGCTACCAACAACCTGGGACGCTGGAAACCGAGTGCATCAAGACTGAAGACCAGGCCGGAAGCCTGAGTTTCACTATCTGCCACCAAGATGAGGGATTGATCACGGGAGATGCTCGCCAATTGTCGTTCGAGCAACGATCGATTGACCCAGCGGGCATTGGGGAGATGTGCGTGGCGATATAGCATACTAGACCGCCCGTCCAAGCAGAGTGTCTCGGGCGCCAGAGCCTCCTCGAGCGTGGCCGGAAGGAGTTTGGGCGCCGTGAACGTATACAGCGCCTCACGTTCAGACAGGCCCTCCACCCGGTGCCACTGGGAATCCCCACCGCCCAACCACACCGCCCTGGCTCCCATGAGAGCAAGCCAAGCCGCGACGACGGGAGCGCGCGACTCGTCGTCATCGACCAGCACGATGCGTGAGCGATGCACGCCGACCCACTGGTCCGTCGCCTGAATCAACTGCCCACCCGGGGCGTGGACGGCGCCGGCCAGGCAATGACGACGATATTCCTCCAGTGTCCTGACATCAAAGACATAGGTCGTTGAGGAGGTATCGGCCAACCAGGCGTTGAGGGTCTCGGCATCGATTTCCGTTGCGCCATGACGCGCGGCGAGGGATCCGGCGGCCTCCTGCATTCCCGGTGAAACTGATACCTCCGGCGGATAGTGGCGTCCGGCCTGGTGCTCGAGGTCGAAACCCGCGAGTCGCCAGCCCTGGGTTCCGTTTTCCAGCGCATAAACCGGGTTCTTCACACCCAGCCATCGGAGAGTCTGGGCGCCGATGATGCTGCGGGTCCGTCCGGCACAGTTGATGACGACCGGCGTCTGGGTGTCACCCTGGAGGATGGCGGGCAGGCGCCTGACCAGCTCGCCATTGGGACAGCAGCGGCTGCCGGGGATGGTCATCTTGCGGTACTCATCCAGCGGCCGGCCGTCGAGGACGACGACCGACTCATTCCCGGCCTGCCACCCCGCCAGGGTCTCTGGACCGATCGCCGGCGTATTGAATGTCTCGTGCACCAGCTCACCGAAGGTCTTGCTTACCACATTGACCCCGGCGAAGGCGGTATAACCGGCGGCCTTCCAGCCCTCGATCCCACCCTGAACCCAGCAAGGAGCGGCGTAACCCAGAGCCACTGCCAGCGCCGCACAGTGGCGGGCACGGCCTTCGTCTTCGCTGTCCATCAGCACGAGGGTGACCCGATGATTGGGCACCAGGGATCCCAGGCCCGCCTCGAAACGACTGTAGGGCAGATTGACGGCATGGAAGGCTTTCCCCATGCCGTATTCGCCCGCTTCGCGGACATCCAGGAGGGCAATCTCGTCCTCGCCATCCCGGTAGCGTGTCTTAAGGTCTGCAGGGCTCAAGCAGGTCATGAAGTTTCACCTCTAGTAAAAAGTCGGTCGCGGATTCGACACCTCGCTCGGGTGACCTCGGAGCTGTCGTCGCCTTGCCACCAACGCCGGTATATTCGCTCGCGGATGATCAGCCAGTCGATGGCCGCGCCCAGAGGGTCAGATCATCGGGTAGGTCGAGATCCCCCACCCCGCCGAAGTAGATGGCGTCGGCGGGAATGACTGCAATACGATGTGTGCGCATTTATGCGCCTTTTTCGATGGTGGCGAGGATGGCGTTGACCATGTCGGAGAGACGGCCGGTGCCACGGATATCTGGGGTGCGTGACGCCGGGTCGGCCAGTGCCGCCTCGATGCCCTTGCGAATCAGGTCGGCGGCCGCCGCGGCCTGGGGCAGATCATGACGACGACCCAGCCACTCGATCAGCATCCGCGTGGACTCGATCATGGCATAGGGGTTGGCCAGCCCGGTGCCGGCGATGTCCGGTGCCGAGCCATGAGTGGCCTGGGCCATGGCGATATTGCCGCGACCGATGCACAGGCCAGGCGCCATGCCCAGCCCCCCGACCAGGCCGGCGGCCTCGTCGGTGAGGATGTCGCCAAACATGTTGGTGGTGACCACCACATCGAACTGCTGGGGATTGCGAATCAGGTGCATGGCGAAGGTATCGACGATGGACTCGTCGACCGTGACATCGGGGAATTGCTCGGCGGCCTTGTAGCACTCTTCGACGAACATGCCGCAACCCAGCTTGAAGACGGTGTTCTTGTGCACCACGGTGAGTCGCTTGTCGCGGGCCTGGGCCAGCTCCAGGGCGGCGGTGGCGACCTTGCGGCTGCCCTCGCGGGTGATCACGCGCACCGAGATGGTCACATCCTCGGTAGGGCGGAATTCACCGGAGCCGGCCACCACATTGCGATCGGGCTGGAAGCCCTCGTTGTTCTCGCGCACGATCACCAGGTCGACGTCGTCATAGATGCAGCCGATGTCCGGGTAGGAACGGGTCGGACGCACATTGGCGAAGAGGTCGAACTTCTTGCGCAGGATGGGGTGCGGGTTGATGGCACCTTCCGTCTTGGGATACTCGCGGTGACCGATGGGACCCAACAGGAAGCCATTGAAGGTCGCCAGGGTATCGAGCGTTCCCTCGGGCATCGTGGTGCCCAGTTCGTCGAGCGCCCTGCGTCCCAGCGGCATCCGCTGCCAGTCGATGACCAGGCCGGTGCGCTCGGCGGCGGCCTGGGCCACCTTCACCGATGCCGGCACGATCTCGTGGCCGATGTCATCACCATTGAGGACACCCAGGGTCAGATGGGGTTGGATCACGTCGTTCTCCAGAAGGAATGGGGTCGGGCACCAGGCACAGGCGGTCTCAACGCGGCAGGCTCGCGGCCGTCAGGTCGCCGACGGAGGCCATGTCGGCCAGTGTCCAGGCCCGAGCTATCAACGATTCGCAGGCTGCCTCCCCGATGACCAGCGCTGCCTGATGGCGGAACTTGGTGTCGATCTGCTCGTCGGTGAGCGGCTTCTCCAGCGAGCCGATGCAACGCTCGATGTGCTTCTCGATGACACGACCATCGCTCAGGGTGGCGGTGATGGAGACCGCCGCCTCGTGGCAGGCCTTGTCGGTAACCACCTTCACCTTGCGACGCATGGCCATGAGCTCGGGATCATTCACGGCCTCGTCGGTGAAGGCGGTGGGCGACCCATCGCCTCGCAGCAAGGCCGCCGCCGCCGAATGGAAGACACTGAACTTGCCTTCCAGCCCGGTTCTGGGCTCGGTCTTGCCGGTCAGTTCCAGGACGAGGGGGTGCGCGACCAGGTCCAGCCGCTCAATCTTGCTGGCATCTTCGCCCAGTTCGTCACGCAACTGGATGCAGCCGTCGATGGTGGGATGGATCACGATGCCGCAGGCGAAAGGCTTGTAGGAATTGAGGCGGGCCTCCCAGGTCTCGCCCAGGCTACCGAGGATCTCGTTGTAGTCCTGCTTGTCGGACATCACGTTGGCGAAACCACGCGGAGCCTCGATGGCCTGCTCCGAGGAATCGAAATTGGCTTGGGCGAGGTAGGCCGAGAGGGCGCCATTCTGGGCGGCACGCCCCGGGTGGAAGCTCTTGCACATGGTCCCGAACATCTCGCGAAAACCCGAGGACTGGGTGGCCGCGATGCCCAGTGCCCAGGTCATCTGCTGAACGTCGAGCTTGAGAAGCCGGCCCACAGCGGCGGCGGCACCGAAGACGCCGGCGGTGCCGGTGATGTGCCAGCCGCGATCATAATGATCCGGATATACCGAATTACCGATGCGACACTCCACCTCGACACCCACGATCAATGCATTGAGGAATTCTCTCCCGGAAACCGGGCGTGTCTCGGCCACGGCCAAAAGGGCCGAGGCCACCGGCCCCGCCGGGTGAATGATCGTCTTCAGGTGAGTGTCATCGTAGTCGAGCACGTGGGACGAAATACCGTTGAGCAGGGCGGCATGCAGAGCATCAAGACGCTCGCCACGACCCAGCACGGTCGAGGTTGCCTGACCGGAGAAGGGCGTCACGGCGGCCAGCGCCCGATCGACGGTTTCATGGCGGGCTCCGCCGACGGCACAGCCGACCCAGTTGACAAAGGTTCTGACACCCTCGCGCCGCACCTTGACGGGAATCGCCTCGAGGTCACAATCGACAATCCACTCTGCGAGGGCTTTGGTCACATCGGATCGTTGGGTCATGGTCTTTCCTCTTCAGCTATCCATTCGAGCCGTTCATGTCGGCAACCGAAGCACAGTATGGTGCTCCGGAGGTTAATTATCAACAGTTGTCAGGCTGCTATATTAGACCAATAAAACGCATTTTGTATGAGGCGGCCCGGCTGACATGTTCTTCCGTGGCGGTTGCCGCCTGCTCCCCTCTCCCTGCTCGAGCGCCTCCAGGATACGGTGGTGCTCGAGGTTGGCGACGAAGTAGTTCTCGGGGTATCCATCGGCCTCGAAAGCATCCAGGAACTACACCTGGCGGCGCAGGCGTTCCAGGCGTTCTGGACGCGGCCAGCGCCCCGGCACGCTCTAGGCCCCGGATATCGTGTCGTTTCGCTATTGTTCAGCATAACGCGATGATAACAACCTTCAATCGGCAAAGAACGTCATAAGGGCATCACAGGTCTCGTCGGGGCATTGTTCGGCCGGGTAGTGGCCGGCATCCAGCGCCACACCCGTCACATCACGCGCCCACTCCTGCCATGCCATGAGCGGCGAGAAGTGGCGTCCGACATGGCTGTTCCGCCCCCACAATGCCAGTAGCGGACATTCGACGAAGCGCTTGTCCTTGTCTGCGGCATCCAGGTCGAAGTCGATAGTCAGGGTCGCCCGGTAGTCCTCGCACACGGCATGGATGTTTTCCGGCGTACAGCAGCGGATATATTCCGCCATCGCCTCCTCGGTGAAGGGACCCAAACCCACCCCCTTCTTGGCCAGCTTGTAGCGGATGTAATAGTCGAGGTCTGCTCCCAGCAACTTTTCCGGGAAGGGGGCGGCCTGGGCCATGAAGAACCAGTGGTAGGACTCCGTGGCCCACTCCTTGCTGATATGGGTCAACATATGGTGGGTAGGGACGATATCGAGCACAGCGAGTTTCTCGACCCGATAGGGATGATCCAGCGCCAGCCGATGCCCGACACGGCCACCGCGGTCATGGCCGGCGACACGGTAGCGGCTGAAGCCCAGGCGCTCCATTACCTCGACCTGGTCCTGAGCCATGGCACGGAAGGAGTAGGCCGAATGGTCCTCGCCACCATCGGGTTTACTGCTGTCGCCATAGCCCCGCAAGTCAGGTGCTATAACGGTATATTCCCTGGCTAGCCGCGGGGCGATCTTGTGCCAGCTGACATGCATCAGGGGATTGCCGTGCAACAGCAGCAGTGGCGGCCCTTCGCCACCGGCCACCAGGTTGATCTCGGCACCGGATGTCGACAGGCGCAGGCGATGAAAGCCCGGGAACATGGAGCCCTTGACGGGCCTGGCAGAATCGGGGAGTTGCAGGGATTCAGTCATCTGATTACCTCAGGGCATGTACCGGCCGCCATTGACGTGGATCGTTTGTCCGGTGACATAGTTGTCGTGGGGATCGGCGAGCGGCAGTACCATACGTGCCACATCCTCTGAGGTGCCAACGGGGCGTGCCCCCCCCTGCTCGCTGAACGTGGGATTGGATTGTCCCGGCTTGCGCTCGGTCTCGATAGTGCCCGGTACTACGCAGTTAGCGCGTACGCGACCGATACCCTCCTCGGCCAGGGCGCGCGTAAGGCCCTCCAGGCCAGCCTTGGCAGCGATCACATGGGGCCGGTCGATCTTGGGTCTATGGGCACTGAGGCCACCGAGATTAACGATCGCGCCACGACGATCCTCCGGCAAGCGACGAAACAACTGCTGGGAGGTCAGAAAGGCCCCCGTCAGCACCACGTCGATCACCTTCTGCCACTGGGCACGCGTCAACTCGGTCAACGGAGCATGAGGGCGATTCGCAGCACCGTTGATGAGAATCGACACCGGTCCCAGCCTGGCTTCGGCATGGTCGAATATTCTCGCCACGTCATGCTCGTCATCGACGGAGGCAAGCAGTCCCGTGACAGTGGCCCCCTCCCCGCCCAGTTCTGCCAGGGCCCTGCCGAGGGCTGAAGAGTCACTACCACCCACGATGCATACGGCGGCACCGTGATGCTGAAGGCCCTTGGCGATGGCCAGGCCGATGTTGCGCGTGCCACCGGTGATGACGGCGGTGTGCCCGCCGAGTTCCAGATTCCATGTCATGCATACTCTCCTTCCGCCATTGTATAAACGATATGGCCAGGAGCCACTACCCTGGCCCATATCAAGTCGATGCACGAATCTCGCTGTTCAGGTGCTCATTAGGCGCGTCAGCTCGCGAACCGAGCTCAGGTTCTCGAGGTCACGAACGGCCTCGATGAGTGCCTCGGTCTTGTCCTTGCTCCAGCCAGCGAACTCGGCGCAACCGCGGAACTTGTCGGCAACCTCGTCATAGCTCATCGGGTTGGCGGGGCTCCCCTTGCCGAAGTCCGCGCGCCCGGAGATGGTGCGACCATCCTTCATGTGGATATCGATGATGGTGGTCATCTTGTCGTAGCCGGCGGCCTCGGCCTCCGGGTGCACGTGGAAGTTGACCCGCTCGATCATCTCTTTGACGTCGGCACGCTCGACTACCTCGTCGGTAAATTCCGGCAGGCTGCCACGACGCTCCAGCAGCAGCACCGCCATGCAGAACTCCATCGAGAACTTGGCCTCCAACTCGTTGGTGGGACGATGGTGGATCAGGGCATTGGGCATGTTGTGATTGGTGCCCACGTCGACCCGCTCGACCTCCTCGGGCTTGATGTCGTGCTCGAGGATCAGCTCCAGCATCCTGGTCATGCCCGGGTGGGTCAGGGAGCCGGAGGGGTTGGGCTTGATGGAGACGCCCGGGTCGAGAAAAGTCCAGGGCTTGCCGAGCTTGCCGGAAATCGCCTCGAGCATATAGCCACCGCCATGTGCCTGGAAGAAGCCGCGCGGAGACTCGAGGATCTTGTCAGTGGCGGTCCAGCCAGCGCGGGCGAAGTCCGCCGCAACCACCCCGGACTCGGAAGAGCGACCGGCATGGAAGGGCTTGGTCATGGTGCCGAAGTTTTCGCGCAGACCCGCGGACTGGCTGGCGGCAATCGCCAGGGCCCGCAGGGTAGTCGCCTCATCGAGGCCATAGAGGCGAGAAACCGCTGACGCCGCCGCCAGGGTGCCGCAGGTGGCGGTGGCGTGGAACCCGTGCTGGTAGTGGCGGGGGGAAATCGCCTCGGCTACCTTGGTCTCCACCTCCACCCCCAGGTGGTAGGCCAGCATCAGGTCCTTGCCGGTCATGTCCTGGGTCTCGGCAATTGCCAGAGCCGCCGGCAGGCAGGGCGCTGTGGGGTGGGTCAGCAGACCGTAAACCCGATCCGGGCCCGAGGCCAACTGGGTGTCATCGTAGTCATCGGCATGGATACCCACGCCATTGGCGAAGGCGGCAAAGCGCTCGGGGACTCGCATGTCGGTACCGATCACCGTGGCATTACCAGTGACGCCCTGGCCCTTGAGGTATTGCTGAACGATATGTCCCATTTCAGACACGGAGCCCGAGAGAGCCAGCCCGATACCATCCAGTATGGATTTCTTGCCCACCTCGATCAGCTCGGCGGGAAGCGACGCATAGTCGGTCGCCAGCACGAACTGGGCGACCTCGCGTGTCAGGCCCTCACCATGTTTGGAGGTGATGTCCGGAGTGAACTTCTCGATCGTACCCTGGGAGTTCTGCGGCATAGTGACGTCTCTCTAATTGGTTGCGCTGTCAACGCGATGAATGGGTGAATGTCATGACTTCGGTGACCTCCGGAACCGGCGAATCACTCGCGTGACCATCGGCTTGATGAAGGGGCTGGTCAGACTGAGGACGGTCAGGGCGAAGAAGAGGTTGCCGACTGCGCTATCGAAGAAGCGTGTCCAGTCACCGTTGAAGATAATCATCGATTGCGACCAGTTCGTCTCGATCAACTGACCCAGCACCAGACCCATGACGAAGGGCGCCGGCCCAAAACCATGCCGGAGGGCGAAATAGCCGATCAAGCCGGCAATCAGCATTACCCACACATCGAACATCTGCTGCTGGTAGGCGAAGGCCCCCACAACGGCAAAGCAGAACACAGCCGGCCAGAGAAAGGTACGCGGAATCAGGGTGACCAGGGAGAAAACCTTGGCACCTAGCAGGCCGATGACCAGGAAGGCCACGTTGGCGATCAGCATGGCAAAGAAGATCGCATAGAGGATTTCCGGGGTCTCACGCATCAGAAAGGGCCCCGGACGGAAGCCATGCATAGTCAGGGCAGCGAGAATCACCGCCGTGGTGCCGCTGCCGGGAATCCCCAGTGCCAGGGTAGGCACCATGGCCCCACTGGTGCCAGCATTGTTGGCCGCCTCGGGCCCAGCGATGCCCTCGATGGATCCCTTCCCGAACTCCTCGGGATGCTTCGACCAGCGCTTGGCTTCGTTGTATCCCATGATCGCCGCCACCGTGGTCCCCTCGGCAGGGAGGATGCCGATGATAGTGCCGATACCGGTTGAGCGAAGGATGGTTTTCCAGATCTGGCGCAGATCATCGCGGCTGGGCAGACGCACGGTCACCGCACGAATACGCTCGAAGACGGCATCGCCGGCCTGTGACTGCTTGAGCATCTCGGAGATCGCGAAAATACCGATCAGGACCGGTACGAAATCGATACCATCATAGAGTACCGTGGTGCCGAAGGTGAATCGCTCGACCCCGGTCACCAAGTGGATGCCGACCATGCTGACCATGACACCGAAGAGGCCGGCGATGATGTTACGAAGCGATGACGTGCCGCTAATGGCCGCCAGCATCGACAGCCCGAACAGCGTCAGGGCGAAGTATTCCTGTGGCCGGAAACTCAAGGCCACCGCAGCCAGCCAGGGCGCCGTGACGATGAAGATAAACAGGCTCAGGATGCCGCCAGCGACACTCGAGATGGCGGCCACTCCCAAGGCACGACCGGCCTCGCCGCGCCGGGCAAGCGGGTAGCCATCCAGGGCAGTGGCAACGGCAGGTGGTGCACCGGGGGCATTGATGAGGATGGCGGTGATCGACCCGCCGAAAGTACCGGCACAATAGAGTGCCGCCATCATGGCGATGGCCACGACGGGATCGAGCCCTATGGTGAAGGGCAGCAGCAGCGCGACCGCCATGGTCGAGCTCAGGCCCGGCAGGGCACCGATCAGGACGCCAAGAAACACTGAAACCAGGATAAGCATGATGCTCACCGGATTCATGATGATCTCGAGGCCTAGTAGAATTGCATCTACATTCAAAATAATCTCCAGACAGCTTAGTCAGTTATTGTTACGAAAACGTAGCCGGCAAGCGGGCCGCCTAGCCGAACCAGTTCCCTACCACCCCTGGCAGGAAGTTCACCTGCAGGCCGATGGAGAACAACAAATACAGCAGGGTGGGAAACAGTAGTGCATAGGGGATCAGGAGCTTGAGCCGACGTTCACCCCATAGCAGGGGCAACCCCGCCGCGGCCAGCAATAATCCCACCAAAGTACCCAGGATGGGCATGATGCCGACCACGATGAGCATGGCAATACCCGTCACGAAGACGATGGGTTGAGGGCGATCGCGACGATTGCTGTCCAGATCAATGCCCTGCTGGCGCTTCTGCAGGTGCTCGAAGGGCAGCAGCAGCGCCAGCCCGATAATCAGGATCAGCAACAATTGAGGAAGTTTTTGAGGCTGTACGTTCTGAGCCAGCGACGCCGGCACATTGTCGAACAGGAAGGTCCGCCAGAACAGGAAGGCGCAGATCGCCAGAACGATCAACCCCACTTTCAGATCCACAGGGTGGATGAGAGAGAATGCGGGGCCCTGCCCCGCATCGTCACCGCGTGCAGACTTCTTGGTCATCGTTTACCTACCTCTTAATAAACGAACTGGGTTTACTTGTCGAGCAGACCAAGCTTCTTCATGGCCTTATAGGATGCCTCATATTCTTCCTTCATCTGCTTATCCCAGACATCGGCACCGGTGATGTTCTTGTCCGGGTCGAGACCATTGTTGATCAGGTATTCCTGGAAGCGATCAGTCGCCATGCCAGCGAGAATCATGCTCTCCATTTGCTTGACTATCTTGTCCGGGGTATCGGCGAGGACGTAGTAGCCGCGGGTCGTGGAGACATGCACTCCATGATCGTATTCATAAGTGCTCGGCACATCCGGCAGGTCGCCGACACGCTCTTCGGAGAACAACGCCAAGGCCCGAATGTCACCTTCCTGGATCAGCGGAAGTGCCTCGCTGATGTTGGCCACGGTGGCATCGATGGCACCGGACCGCAGTGCCGTGACCATGTCGCCGCCACTACCGAAGGGCACGACGCGCGCATCGAGTTTGGCCACTTCGGCCCAGCGCTCGATACCGATATGCTCGGTGCCCCCGACTTGGGCGACCCCCCAGGTCAGTGCCTCTTTCTGGGAAGCAGCAACCAGCTCTTTGTAGGTCTTGTAGGGGCTATCGGCGCGTACCACGATCACCGAGGGATCGTCCATGGCGCGAACCACGCCCCTGACGTCGTTGATGCCGATCGGCGATTTGCCGCGTGCCATAGTGTAGAGGTGAGTCTGTGTCAGCGCCACGATGGTGTGGCAATCGACGCCACGGGCCGCCATGTACTCTTGAGCCGCACGCGCACCGCCGCCCTGCTTGTAGACGATGGTGATGTTTTCGTCGATCTGCTCGGTGGCGCCATCCATCCACATGCGCATGGTGATGTCGGTGCCACCACCGACCGAGGCATGCGAGACGAGCTCGATCGTGTCGTGGGGCCAGCCGTCAGGGTTGCATTTCTCGCTGTCCTGAGCGGCTGCACTAAGCGGAAAGGCGGCCATGGCGAGGGCGATAGAGCCTGCCAGGAGATGGCGCTGATGACTGATGGCGTGCCTGGAACTATGCATGGATTTCATTTTCCATCCTCTTCGTTTGTTTTTATGGGATCGGATATAAAGCGGGATCACTCCGCAGCCAGGTGATGTCTCGCAGATCGCGACAGTGATCTCGGTTCAAGACTAGACAGAGCTTTCATTTTTGTCAACAGTTAACCCGAATAGCCAGAATTATTCAAAAAAAGTAGATGTATCTCGTTTAACTAATTGATATAATTGAAGTTACACCAATAACGCTTCGTACGTAGTTTAAACGAGACCGCCTGTGCCATTCTACCCCAACTCAACTCCGTTTTTCTGCCATTCCGCTAACCTGAAATCCGGACATTCGCCATTTGATCTGAGAAACTGGCCCGCAACGCCATAGTCACGTCTATGCACGTCCCGAGAGCGAGGGGGTGGTTTATGAAACATTCGGGTTAGCAGTTTTATGTTAGGCTATGACAGTGACCCACTGTCGTGGCCCGAGCGAGGCAGGGTTTCCAGGGAAGGCCACCGGCCCACCGGCGGCTTGACATGACCGTCAACTGTCAGCATTCTAATCCCATGGCGGCCCACCTCACTCCCAAGATGGGGCATGCCTACCCGAGGAGCCACTTAGTTGTCGTGAGGATAAAATGAAGATCAAGGATATAAGAGCCAGCTTGCACACCACCTCGATCGAGATTCCGCTCATCGAGGGCAAGGTAGCTGGCTATGGTCGTGAAGAGCAGAAATTGTTCGTTTTCTGTGAGGTCGAGACCGACGAAGGCATCATCGGTTGCGGCCTCACCGGGCATTTTCTGGCCCACTCCGTGGTCGTGGCCCTGGAAAAGCACTTCCTGCCGGTGGTCCGGGACATGGATCCCCGGGATATCGAGGCCATCCACCAGCGGGTATTCAGCAAACTCAATCCCCGCGCCATGACCGGCACCGTCTCTATGGCGCTGTCATGCCTGGATATCGCCCTGTGGGACATCCACGGCAAGCATGTCGATCGCTCCGTGGCGCAGCTGCTGGGAGGCAACAAGACCAGCGCACCGGCCTATGTCACCTTCGGCTTCCCCCAGTACGATCGGGACTTGCTCGCCGAGGCCGCCAGGATGCACGTGGACAAGGGCTTCCGTGCCTTGAAGACGGTGGTCGGTGTCGACAAGGGAGGATGGCGAGAGGATGCGGCCCGGGTTCGCGTGATCCGCGAGGCAGTGGGTGACGACATCGACATCATGATGGACGCCAACTACCTGTTCAGCCCGGTGGAGGCCAAGATGCTGTGCCGCGCCGTCGAGGACTGCAACATCACCTGGTTCGAGGAGCCGTTGTACCAGAACGATGCCCGGGCATTGGCCGACCTGCGGGCCTCGACCCGCATCCCGCTGGCGGCAGGCCAGATGGAGGGCCACCGCTGGAGACTGCGGGAACTGGTCGAGCATCAGGCAGTGGACATCCTTCAACCGAACTGCACCTACTGCGGAGGCTTCACCGAGGTGCGCAAGGTCGCACACCTGGCGCAGATCTACAACCTGCCGATTGCCAATGGCGGCGGCTGGCCACTCTTCAACATGCACAGTATGGCCGGCCTGATGAATGGCTGGCTGGTGGAATGGCACCTGGGAATGGTGTCTGTCGGCGAGACGATCTTCGTCGATCCCCCCAGCCCCGTGAACGGGATCCTCACCATACCGGATGCCCCCGGCCTGGGGCTTACCATCGACCGGGATGGCCTCGAGAGAACACGGGTCACCGCCTGATGGCAGTATCCTCGCCACCGTTGTGTAGCGCCCTGGACACATCGGGACCCGTAGTGTCGAAGGTCGCCGCTTCATGAGTCGACCGACGATCAGGCCTGAAACCGTCCTGACCAGCCTCGCTACCCTCACCGACTCAGAAACTGGTCTGGCCGACTGGGTTGACGATTATACTCAGTAGATAAAAGACCCTATCAGGTGACAGGTTGTGGTGGATCTTTGCGTGGAGATATCTACACAAGTGAAGACATCAAGACTGACGGCACAGTTAATGCCAGCTTCAGATTCAAAGAATACGATCTCTCAGTCAATGTTAATGAGGCTGGGGAAGCTAGTGGTTTTCCTGCGAAGGTTCAGCATGGTCAACCGGCCGAGTTAGAACTGATTGCTGAGGAAGGAGGCGCTGTTTTGTGCAGTGCCAAGCAACTTGGCAATTATGCTCTCATTGGCGTCTGGGGAAAATCCTAATGTGCGACGTATCGCTCAAATGATGATTTCGCTTGAAAGGAAAGAATTATGGCAATACAAGTGCTCAGTGGAGGTGCTGCAAAAACGTTGGTAAATTCTGTGGCGACGAGTTTTAGTGACGCAACAGGCGCTAGAGTACTTGCAGAATACAGTGCTGTCGGCGCGATACGATTGCGCGTATTGGCGGAAGAGACGGCTGATATGATTATTCTCTCACGCAAAGTTATTGATGAGCTTATTGTCAGCGGTTTTGCTGATCCTGGCAGTGCCATTGATCTTGGCCAAGTAATGACCGGGCTCGCAACATGCACCGGCAACGCCGATGCATGTTGCAATAGTGCCGATTCGCTTCGGCTGACATTACTTGATGCCGATGGAATTTTTTTCCCCGATCCGGATAAAGCAACCGCTGGCATTCATTTTGCCAGCGTACTCGATGATCTTGGAATCAGAGTCGAAATCGCAGACCGTATCCATACGTACCCGGACGGCTTTGACGCCATCAATGCGATGGTGGAATCCGGTTGCAGCAGACCTATCGGTTGTACGCAGGTCACCGAAATATTAGGCGTCTCTAACGCTAGATTAATCGGCCCATTGCCACACGGGTATGCGCTGACAACAACTTACACTGCGGCAGTTCTTAACTGCGCCACAGAACCGTATCTGGCACGAAAACTGATCAGCGCTCTCACCAGTCCCGAGAACCAGTCTATCCGTGAACAGGCCGGGTTCAGCAACTGAAGAAAATCGCGGGTTAAATTAGCGGTTTTTTGAGAGGGTCAGCAACGCAGCTGTGTCCGGCAAGGCTTTTTCCTTACGCCGCAACTCGGATTCGAGCCCATCAGGGAATAACCAGAGCCACCATCACCGGATAAACACCAACGCAAACAGTGTACTCAACAAGGCTGTACCTGCGGCCTGCTTCGGGGCAGCATCCGACGCCAGAAAAAAGATAAGTTCGGCCTGCTCATCCAGGGTGCCGTAACGATGCATGAAGCTGTTTTCCGTGGTCTGGTCGATCAGCGTCTGATATTACGCCTTTTCGCTCGCTCGGATTACGTGGCGTCAGTCGCGGAGGCGTTCGGTACCACCGGCCGCGACAGCATTCACCCGGATATTGTACAGTGAGTATTCATACGCCATATCTACGGTCAAGGCGTTGACGCTGCCCTTCGCCGCACTATAGGGGACCCTCATCAACCCCCCCGCGTCGCAATGGACGACACGTTTACAATCACGCCGTCGTTCTGCGTCAGCATGAAGGGCAGTACCGCTCGACAGCACCAAAGGGTGGTAAACAGCGACCGTTGGATTTACTTTTCGATCTGCTCCAAGGTGTAGTGTTCAAAAGGCTGCGCCCAGATCGTACCGCTGACATTATTGATCAGCATATCGATGCGGCCGAACTGCCAGCGGGCCTGCTCCATAGTAGTTTCGGCACCAGCCCGGGTTTCAAGGTTCGGCTGCACCGCGACCGCATCGGCCCCTTGGTCACGCACTTCTGCGACAACGTCCTGCACGTAGTCGGCAATATAGACCAGCAGCAGCCTGGCACCTCCGGCGACTAAAGTGGACCCCACTGTCAAGACAGAAAGTGCATGAGTTTAAGCAATGGCCTGTGCCTCACTCGCGGCTGAACAGCGCTGCCCTGGTCCCGCTGGTTCACCGGCCGGCGTCTCGTTCGCCAACGCTTGGTGCGGACGCTCGTCGTTGTAGAACGCGAAGCACTCAGTCTGCTCAAGCGTCAGTTCCTCCGGGTTGGCATAGCCCTTGAGGCAGACGTCCTCGTGCTTCGCCGTCCGCCAGAGGCGCTCGACGAAGATGTTGTCGAAGGCGCGGCCTCTGCCGTCCATGCTGATCGTGACGCCCTCCGTCAATGGCTCTGTTCGCGTTGAGCTGAGCGGCCAGCGCACCACCAGCAATAGGCGTGCCTTGCTGCTGGGTGAAGCCCTCGACAGCAGCGGCGCCATCGCCGCACTCGAGGATCACCTGGCCGACCCACGCGACCCGCAGCGTGTCCGTCACTCGCTGGCCAGCCAGCTCCGCACCGTGGTACTGCAGCGTGCCACGGGCTGGATCGACCTGCGCGATACCACCACACTGCATCGCAAGCCGCTCTGCAACTGGCCTGCAGCGACGCGCGGGGAACGGCGCCAGTGGCGCAGGAGCAGCCGTCTCAAGCCACATTGTCGCGGCTAATGGGGTGCCTGGGCAGCAACGACAGCATCGATGTCGTGCATTAGGGCCTGCTGCGACTGGCGATCTAGCGACTGACCTCGCTGAACGCCGGCGAACGACCAAAGCGTCTGACGCTGGATATCGATGGGCTGCCGATCGAAGTCTCGGCCATCAAGGTGGATCGGCCTTTCACAGTTGTGTCGGGGGCCGCATCTACTCGCCGCTGATCGCTTCGCTGGCCGAGTCTGGTGACATGCTCGGCGGCCTGCTGCGCGAGAGCAATGCCGGCCCGGCCGAGAACGCCGACACCTGGATTCCGCACCTGGTACGACGACTCGACGAGGTCCGAGTGCGCATCGATCCACGATACGGGTCCCGCGCGGGGAGGCGCCAGCATCGTCACCGGTGGTGGGCGACAGTGGCCACTGCTGATACCGACCGCACTCACCGATTGCCGTCTCTTCCGCGAAAAAGTCTTCGGCCCGGTGATCTGCGTGATTGCCTTCGCCAACGACAGTCCTTATGGCCTCACGGCGGTCATCTTCACTAGCAACCTTGATGAAAACCTGAGCGCGGCTCGCCGGATTCGCGTGGGTTCCCTGCACATCAACGAGACGTCAAGGTCGCAAGCAGGGCAATAGCGAGCAAGGCCATGGTGACGACGCCTTCCATCGTGAAGGCGTCGTGGTGTAGTACCCGTAAGTACGTCTCAGGCCGTTTTCTTGCGCCGCAGCCAATTGATGAGCCCGCCCACATGAAAGATATCGCGCTGGCGCTCGGACATGCGATGCTCCGCCCGCAGTTCCAGATCCTTGGCGGGCACCCTGACAATCACCTCTCTGGAAGCGTCGACCTGGCCGTGTACATCCACGACCTCCAGCACATCCTTCTGATCCAGCCGGTCATAGTCCTCTGGATTCTGGAACACCAGTGCAAGGATGCCGGCATTGACCAGATTCTGGTAATGGATTCGCGCAAAGCTCTTGGCCAGCACCAGCCGCAGCCCGAGGTATTGAGGGGCGAGCACGGCATGCTCGCGGCTCGAGCCCTGGCCGTAGTTATGGCCGGCCACCAGGGCATGCCCTCCCGATTCGCGGGAAGCGACCGCGCGTTGTGGATACTCCTGTTCCAGGTCTCTGAAGCAGAACTGGCTGATTGCCTGAACGTTCGAGCGATAGGGCATGGCTTCCGAGCCGGCGGGGTTGATAGTGTCGGTGGTGATGTCGTCACCCATCTTCAGCAGGGTGGTGACCTGCAGCCTCTCGAGTAGCGGCTCGATCTCGGGGAGTTGGGCGATATTGGGGCCGCGCAGGATCTTGACCTTCCGAGCCTCCTCGAGGGGCAGTGCCGACAGCATCGACGAGGCGCCCACGACAGGGTTCGAGGGAAGCAGGTCGTTGTCCGGATAGCGTAGCCCCAGGCTGTCGGCCAGTTCCCTGGGATCAGTGATCTTGCCCGTCAGCGCGGCGGCGGTGGCGGTTTCCGGGCTACAGAGGAAGACGTGGTCATCGGCAATGCCGGAGCGGCCAGGAAAGTTGCGAGGCGTCGTGCGCAGACTGTTCTGTGCGGTCGCCGGAACCTGGCCCATGCCCATGCAACCATTGCAGCCGGTCTGGTGGAGGCGGCCACCGGCCGTTATCAGATGCACCAGTAACCCCTCCATGGCCAGGTCCGTCAGGACCTGGCGGGACGCTGGATTGAGGTCGAAGGAGACCTCCGGATGCACCTGACGGCCCTCTACCATCAAGGCCGCAATGGCCAGGTCGCGATAGCCCGGGTTGGCGGAGGACCCGATATATGACTGATGCACCGGTCGTCCGACCACCTCACGTACCGGTACCACCTTGTCCGGGCTCGATGGCAACGCAATCAAGGGCTCCAGGCTGGAAAGGTCGATTTCATCGGTGTGTGCATAGCTGGCACCCTCGTCAGCTGCCAGTTCACTCCAGTCCAGCTCCCGGCCATGGTCGCGCAGGAAACGCCGAGTCTGCGCATCACTAGGGAAGACACTGGTGGTCGCACCCAGCTCGGCCCCCATGTTGGCAATGACGTGGCGGTCCATGGCAGTCAAGGTGGCGACCCCGGGGCCATGGTACTCGATGATCCGGCCGGTGCCGCCCTTCACGCTGTGTCGTCGCAGCATCTCTAGGATGACATCCTTGGCACTGACCCATGGCGGCAGCCTGCCGGTCAGGCGCACGCCCATCACTTCGGGCATGGAAATGCTCAAGTGCTCGCCTGCCAGCACGCTAGCAATCTCGATGGAACCCGCGCCGAAGGACAACATCCCCAGGGAACCGGCGGCACAGGTGTGCGAATCCGAGCCGGCCAGCAGCTTGCCTGGCACACCCAGACGCTCCATGTGGACCAAATGGGATACGCCGGTTCCCGGCGGAGCGAAGCGTATGCCGAACCTGGCGGCAGAGGTCTGCAGGAAGACATGGTCGTCACGATTGCGATAGTCGGCCTGGAGCAGGTTATGGTCCACATACTGACAGGCCGTCTCCACCTGAATCCTGTCCAGCTTCATGGCGTCAAGGGCCAGCATGGTCAGGGTGCCCGTGGCGTCCTGCAGCAGGACCTGATCCACCTTGAGGCGTATTTCTTCGCCGGGTCTTGCCACATCGCCGTCTATCAGATGGTTGTCGATGAGCTTCTGGGTCAGAGTGCGTGGGTTAGCCATGAAAGTGAGTCTCCTGAATACATTGCCCGCCGAAATGCTCGAGTACAGGGGGAAATATAATTTTTTTCGGATTGTTATCAAGCTGCCAGTATTCCCCTCTGTTAGCCTATTTGTCCAGTTGGCGATTTCGCCTGAATCCATAGCAGAGTGGGCAGCATAGAATTGTTCATGTCACGCTATTCCGAGGAACATAAGGCCGCCGTGCTGAAGAAACTGTTACCGCCAGAAAACCGCAGTGTTGCGTCGGTAGCCGCTGAGGAAAACATATCGAACGCAACGCTGTATGCTTGGTTGAACACATGCTGGCGACAAGGAGTACCTGTGCCAGGGAATCGTAAGACCGGAGACGATTGGTCTGCTGACGCCAAGCTGGCCGTGGTGATTGAAACGGCCCCTTTGTCGGAAACCGAGCTTGGCACCTCTTGCCGTGAGAACGGTTTTATCCCGAGCAGGTACGGCGCTGGAAGGCGGCCTGGTAAACTCCTGTAAGATCAGACGGCATTGCTGTGGCACACACAACTGGGTTGAAAACTACTGGTATATGCCTCAAGCGGTCTTTTCGGTTCTATTTTCTAACATCATTGGCTGCGCGAATCCGGCCTTCATTTACTGGGCTGAAGCAGAAATCAAGATGGCCAGCGGTTTTTCTTGTAGAATCAGGATGTTCCTGCCAGAACACGATTCAAGAGGACCACTCGCCATGGGTGAAAGTCCATTCATCTGGTTCCCTCCTGCAATGGCTTCATCCGCGTTGAGCTCGACGGCCAGCGCACCACCAGCGATAGCCGTGCCTTGCTGCTGGGTGAAGCCCTCGATAGCAGCGCGTGATCGCCGCGCTTGAGGACCATCTGGTCGACCTGCGCAATACCACCACGCTGCATCGCGACCCGCTCTGCAACTAGCCTGCAGCGACGCGCGGGGAACAATGGCGGAAGAGCGGTCGTCTCAAGCCACACTGTCGCGGCTGATGGGGTACCTGGGCATTAGGCCCTGCTGCGCGAGAGCAACGCCGGCCCGGTCGAGAACGCCGACACCTGGATTCCGCACCTGGTACGACGATCCAACGAGGTCCGAGCGCGCATTAATGCCGGCTCCACCGACAACGACACGCTGGAGGCCCTGGAAGACCGCGACATCGAGTACCTGGGGCGCCTGCGGAGCCACTCGGATCTTCGTGGTACCCGGGCACACCTCGCATTAACTGGATGAGGTGTGTAGAAAGCAGGGGTCATTACAGGCTTTCGCTGCATTTCTGAAGATGCATTCAGAAGACTTAGGCGTGCGTGCCTGGCTCCATATCTGGATAGTCGAATGATCTCGTCAGCGCTGCAAATACGCCACAGTCGATAGGATGGGTACGCCTGCGCTTTTCCGGCGGTATGACACGGGTTCTACCCCGTTCCCGCGGACGGTTAGGTTAAGGCTCGAAACCTGTCGTCCTCGGCTTCCAGCCGTCGTCGGATGCGCGGATCATGGAAACGCTCGCTGTCCTCGAACACGTCCGAGCGTACCTCGGACCGGCTGGTAACAGCACTGGTTGACCCGCTCGCGTTTGAGCATCTCGAAGAAGCCCTCGACGGCGGCACGGCCACCGCAGTGCCTCGCCGCGCTCATGCTACCGCACGCGAGTTCCACGGCCTCGTGTCTGAATTCCTGGCTGTACGGTCTGCGCCTGCTCACGACACGCCTCTTTCGGCCCTATCGGCGGACCTTTTCAGAAGCGCCCGCAGCAACGCTGGAGAACCCTTCAGCGTCTCCCCCGCTGAGCCGCACCCTCCTCCCGAACCAATCTCGTGATTGCGATCAGGCTGGCAGACACCACGACACCGGCGACCAGGAATGCAACGCTGAAGTTGGTGTGTCCCGCCAGGAACCCTACCACAAGGGGCGCGAGAAACTGCACCGAGCGGTTTGCCGTTAGCCGTAACCCGAACGCGCTTGCCCGCTGTGCCCTCGGTGCGTTTTCGGCCAGCACAACCATGGAAAGCGGCTGCGAGACGCCGCAGCCCAGACCTACCAGCGCCATCAGCCCTCCCAGGAGGAATACACTGCTGGTCATCCCCGTGAACATGAGCCCGACCCCGACGCCTGCCACGGAAAGAATCATGGCCCGGGGCCTTCCCCGCGCCAAGTCCACGATCAACGGCGTGAACGGCCGAACGACCACGGAACAGAGTGCGCGAAAACTGAGCAGTGCTCCGATCGTTGTTGCGGGTAGCTCAAGGTTTTCCAGGTATACGGGTAAAAAGTTGGTGACAGCGCCGAGCGCGAAAACTACCGCGACGGTGACGGCGAGAGAGAGCTGTATGCCTGAATTGCTGATTAGCAACCGGATCTGTGCGCTATCGAAGATAGCTTCCCCTTCTGTCTTCTGCGCCCGCCGAGCGCCTCCGACCAGGAAGAAGCCGCTTACGAAACCGGTTAGGGAAAGGACAATCATCACCCGGAACGAAAGATCCATGCCACTGAAATCAATCAGCCACCCCGCCAGTACCGGGCCGACGAGCTGCCCGACGGAAACGAACATCGCGTACCAGCCAAAGTACTTCTCGAGAGATCTGCCGCTGCCGAGACTGGCGACGGTGGACTGCGCGGCGAGTACCATAAGTGTGTGGCCCAGCCCGCTCAGCAGCTGGGCAAGGACGACGCCGAGGTACCCCGGTGCGATGAGGACCGCCGTTGGGCTCAGGCCGAGTCCCGCCGCGCCCAGAATGAGGACGTTCCTCGCTCCGAATCGCGTTACCGCCCCTCCCATGGCGATAGCGAACAGGAGGGGTAGCAGGTAGGGAAGCGAGAGGATCGCGCCTGTCATAGCGGGGCTCGCGCCGAGAGACAGCGCGTACAGGGGGATCGTCACCAGTAGCATCGTCTGGACGACGAGTGCCGCGCACAACCCTGTGCATATGGCGATCATGTTCCGGCGGGCTTCCCCGAAAGGCGAGGACGCACAGCATTGTTCCGCCATTTGATGCTTTTTCCTTATTATCAGCCCGGTCGTCGTGACCCTGTCGGCTTTGAATCCCGGGACGGGAGCCGCGCCTGCGCCACTGGCGTCGTTCTCCGCGCGTCACCAAGGGCAAATCCCGTCTCGGCGATCAGGTCATGCAGGATCTCTTCACGCCGCCCATCAATGAGCCGGGCGGTCCGGTCGAGAATGGCATAGCGCTGGTAGGCCGGAATGGGAGTGCCACGAAACGCCTTCAGCGCGGCCTCCACAGCGGCATCGACCTGCCGGTTCGAAGCTTGCTCGATCATTGCCGCAAGGGTGCCACGATAGCGGTCATTGAGGGTTAACTGGCCGGCCTCGCCATCACACCACTGACCATCTATAAAGAGCCTTTCGTTGTTCATATGCCTGCCTTCTCGTCTGTATTCGCCGGTGCCTACCGACATGCCCCGTTGATGAGGATGGCAGTCCCGGCACCATGGATATCATGGGGAGGGTTGAGCAGGCCATCAGCGTGAACAGGCGTTGCCTAGGGCTGCTTTCAACTCCCAAACCAGGGGAAAAGCTCTAGCCCTCCTTTCGCCAGGGCCACGGTACCCGATATGCTGCAAAGCATCAGCACGGCTGGACGCAGCCACTCAGGGTTGATCAGTGGCGCCAGGATTCTCGCCAGGTAAACGCCCAGAATCACGGGCACCAGCATAATCAGAGATATCGTCAGATGTTCTCCTGTGAACCGTCCTATCAACACCAGAGCAAACAACGAGACGATCATGCCCACCAGCATGTAACCCCCTAGGTTGGCTCGAGCCTCGGGCCCGGTGGCACTCTGGTAGGCCAAGGCGATCGGTGGCCCACCGATCGCCGTCGTGGTGCCCATGAAGCCCGACATGAACCCGGCGGTGAACATGATACTCCTAGTGCGCTCGACGTAGGGCGTGCGAATGCTCAGGACCACTGCCGCCAGCACACTCAGGCCCAGTAGAACTGAAAGCACAGAGGACGAGGCAACCACAAGAACGACCATGGCCAGCAAGGTGCCGGGGACGCGGGCTACCAGAGCTAACGTCAGCTCGTGGAACGCCAGGCCGGCACGATTTGCCCAGACATTGAAGGCGGCGCTCACCATACCTAAGAACAGCACCGGCCCAGGGACGAGTTCTGGATGGATCATGATCAGGAAAGGCGCTGCGACGATGGCCAGCCCGAAGCCGATGGTGCCCTGCACCACTGCGCCCAGCAACACCAGCACCGCGATGCTGAGCATCTGGATGAGAGTCAGATCCATCTTCAGCTCCCTATAGTGTCACGATGTTCAGCATTCTCTCGGCACGGGGCGCCTGCCAATTAAAAGGTGCAGCTAGCCTCTAGTCACTATCGCAGGCTCCATGCGATGCCACTCGGTGAGCTGCTGATAGGCATGGCCGAGGGCCAGTAGGCGATCCTCATCCAACGGCCTGCCGACCAGTTGGAAGGCAATCGGCAAGCCGCTTTGGGAAAAGCCACAAGGCACACTCAACGCAGGGAGGCCCAAATAGTTTATGGGGCGGGTAAAACGGGTGATGGCGGAAACAGTTTCACCCACAGTGCCACTGCTATGAAAATCGGTTTCCGCCAGAGTCGGTACGGGTCGGCCAAGTACCGGAAGATGTAATACATCCACCGTCGTCTTGAACGCATCGGCAATGAAGTTCCTGACGACCTCGCCTCGCAACGAGAGAGCCTCTAGATAGCGTGTCGCTGGAAGAGCCTGGCCGGCTTCAAGTCGAGTATGCACATGATCGCTATAGTCCTGCGGCCGCTGTTGCATCCAGCGGCGGTGGATGGTCGAAGCTTCACCCTTGGAAAGGGTTTCACCAAGGTCATAGAGCAGTTTCGGGTCCGGTATTTCCACGTCCACCAGATGACACCCGGCCTGCTCGAGTATCTGCCTGCTACGGGTCAGGGCCTCGGCGATCTCGTCATCCACGCCTTCAGCAAAATGTCGAGTGGGAATCCCGATACGCAGTCCCTTGATCCCCTGCTCAAGGGCTGCCAAATAATTGGGCACAGGGGCATCGAGGCATGTGCTATCCCGGATATCAGGACCCGCGAGCACCTGCATCAGCAGAGCGCAGTCCATGACCGTTCTCGCCAGCGGGCCCATGCAGTCATTACTCCACGAACGCGGCATAGCACCGTAGCGGCTGATGCGGCCATAGGTCGGCTTGAGACCCACCACACCACAGCAGGCAGCTGGTACGCGAATCGAAGCACCAGTATCAGAACCCAGGGAGCCGTAACAGAGCCGCGCCGCCATGGCAGCAGCTGGGCCGCTCGACGAACCGCCCGGTATGTGCTCAGTGTGCCAGGGGTTGTGGACATCTCCATAATGTGCGTTGTGCCCGGTAGGGCCGGCGGCGAACTCCGTCATGTTCAGGGTACCCAGTTCCAGCGCGCCCGCCTTGTCGAGGCGCTCCAGCACCGTTGCAGTGGTGGCGGCGAGCTGATCGGCCATGATGATAGAACCACAGGTACTGACCCGCCCCTTGCGATAGTACATGTCCTTGTGGGCCAGCGGGATGCCAAGCAGTGGGGCCCTCTTCCCAGCTTTGCGTGCCTGGTCGGCCTCATCAGCGGCCCGAAGTATTGCCTCTGACTCCAGGGTGATAAAACTGTTCACGCGGCTATCCCTGCGCTCTATCGCATCGATGCATGCCTCCGTCAACTGCCGTGACGTGACACGCCCGAACTCGAGCTCTTGCCTGGCCTCGGAGAGGCTAAGCCTGGAAAAATCTTGTCCCACGTTCCTCACTCCTTCCGTTGCAGTTCAAGCAAGGTGCTCAGGAAATCGGCTGGCTGCGCATTGAAGTTAGCGGCCCGGTCATAACACTCGCGGATGGAGGCATTGATGGGCGCCAACTCCTGCATCAATTCCTGTGCGCGACCGGGAGGCAGCGTGGTCCCCTGAAAATGCTCGAACATGCCTTCAACAGTGGATGCTGGATCCATGGTCGATCTCCTCATTGTGGTGTTGTTCGGTTGGGGGACATGCGAAGCCCCCACTACGCGTTAAATCGCCAGCAAGATCTTGCCGCTGCTGGCACGTGACTCCAAATGTCGGTGGGCTTCTGCAGCCCCCTCGAGAGGGTACCGGCTATCGATGGCAACCTTTAGCCGCCCGTCATGCAACAGCTCGAAGAGGTCGTCGGCCCGCCACTGAGCCTCCCCGGCCGTGCGCCGATAGTGCGCAAGGTGGGGGCGGGTCAGGAATACCGAACCCGCTTCAGCGAGTTCCATGGGGGTGATGGCTTCCACGGGTCCGGAACTGGCTCCGAACAGGGCACAGGTCCCCCGCACCTTCAGACAGCGCAGGCTGGTGTGGATCGTGTCCTTCCCCACCGAGTCATAGACGACATCTACGCCGACACTATCGGTGATCTGCTCGACCTGATCGAACACATCCTGCTGTCTATACAGGATCACCTGGTCGGCACCGAGCGAACGAGCCAGCTCGGCCTTGGCTTGGCTACCCACCGTGGTGATGACGAAGGCACCTCGCGTCTTGGCGATCTGGATCAGCAACTGGCCAACGCCACCCGCCCCGGCATGAATCAGGCAGGTATGCCCTGGCTCGAGTTTGAACAGTGAATGGGTGAGGTAGTGGCTGGTGGCACCTTGCAGCATCAGTGCCGCCGCCGTGTCATCCGGACACCATTCGGGCAGCCGGATCACCTTGTCGGCGGGCACGACCGTGGATTCGGCATAGCCGCCCCGGGCCAGGCAGTAGCCAACTCGCATCTCGGGCTCGAGGCTCGAGACACCTGCACCTACCGCCTCTACTATCCCGACCCCCTCGAGTCCCAGGGTGAAGGGCACCTGAGTACCGTAGGTGTGCTCGCCATGATAGAGGCCGTTTCGCATATAGACGTCGGCAAAGTTGACCCCGGCAAAATACTGGCGAACCAGAACCTCACCAGGGCCCGGCTCGGGAACCGGCATGGCGTCGCAATGCATCTCGTCGGCTGTACCGTACTGATTGATTCTCACTGCGCGCATGCTGGTATCTCCGCTTGAGGTGGTAGCCATCATCCCTCTCCCGCCGCATTCGATGCACGACGGCCGGCGAGCTGCACCCTGGCCGCACGAAAAAGCGGTGCCAGGAAGGTCAACAGCGAGATGGCGAGGATCACAGCAGTAAGGGGGCGATTGACGAACACCCACATACCGTCATAGGAAGCGATGAGCGCACGCCGGAAATTTTCCTCGATCAATCCTCCGAGCACGATCGCTAGCACAATGGGTACCACGGAGAGCCCGGCTCGGCGCAGAAGGAAGCCGAAAATACCTAGACCGATCGCCACATAGACATCGAAGACGTTGCTGCGGACGCTGAATGCTCCCACCACGGAGAGGGTCAGAATCGTCATGACGATGAACGGCTTGGGCAGTTGTACCAGGCGCACCCAGAAGCCGACACCGAAGATACCAAAGCCAAGCATAAAGATATTTGCCAACCCGAGGGCAAGGAAAATGAAGTAGACCAGCCCAGGGTCCTCCACGAATAGGCTTGGCCCCGGCGTTACTCCGTGAAGCATCATGGCGCCTAGTAGGACCGCGGCGGTTGCGGAGCCAGGAATGCCGAACGACAGCAGAGGTACCAGGGCAGCGCTGACCGTGGCGTTATTACTGGACTCAGCTGCAGCCAGCCCCTCTTCCGATCCCTTGCCGAATGCTTCTGGCGTGCGGGAGAAGCGACGTGCCTCGTTATAGCCGATCCAGTTGGCTGCTGCCGCCCCTGCCGCCGGAATCGCGCCCAGGATGGCGCCAACTACGGAGCCAATGCCTATGGCTCGGCTGATCTTGCGCAATGCCCCCCACCCTAGCGAGAAGGCAAAGAATTTCGGCTTGTGGACGGTGGTATTGCGATCGTCCTTTTCGGCGATCAGGGAGAGCGCCTCGGAAATCGCAAAAAGGCCAACCAGTGCGGGAATATAGGGCACCCCTTCGATCAGGTTCATGTTCCCGAAAGTAAAGCGCGGAAAGCCTGTGAACGGATCGATGCCGATAGTGGTGATCAATAACCCGAAAATGGCCAGGATGAACCCGCTGAGGAACATCCCTTCAACCAGGCTGGAAATGATCGCCACCCCTAGCAAACCCAAGGCGAAATATTCCGGCGCGCCGAAATTCAGAGCAAATTCAGCGAGTGGAACGGCCAGGAAGATCAGCGCCACCGTTCCCACCAGTCCACCAATGACAGAAGCAGTAATGGAAATACTCAACGCCCGGTCCAGCTTCCCGCTTTGGGTCATCGGAAAACCATCAAGCACCGTGGCGGCAGATGCAGGGGTACCCGGCACTCCGATGGTAATGGCGGTGATAGAGCCGGCGTAGGTGGCAGCCGTGTAGAGCCCGAGGAGCGCGCCGAGGGCGACCTCCATGGGCAATGCGTAGGTGGCTGAGACTAGCAGCGCGGTGCCCGAAGTAGCATCCAGGCCCGGCGTGACGCCAAAGGACATACCGATCATCACGCCGATGAGCACACCGAGCAGAATGGTAGGCTGCGCCAGAATACCGGCACCGGCCAACAAGCCTTCAATTATCATAAAGCCTCCAGACGAGGAATATCCCGTGGCACCCCGCTTTTCAGAGGCGGGAAAGTGGGATACTTAGGAGTTGATCGAAGATAGCCCAGAGCACGACTGGCATGACCAAGCTAAAGATTCCGTTGACCACCAGGCGCCGTGAGCCGATGGCCCACAAGCCGATGTACTGAGCCACTGGCAGCACGTAGAAGAAACCGAAACGGCTAGATGCCCATACCGTACTTCCCATTCCCAATGCAAATAGAACCGCCAGCCCAACATTACCTAGTGGTACCTTCTTGGCACGTCCCCACGAGATTAGGCTATCCACCACGATCAACGTCATCATGATGATGGCCAACCACATGGGGAACACGGTAGGGCCGATGTCATAGGTGGACAATGGCCTTGGAAACGCCTGAGTTGTCCAGATGAACAGCGCCCCCATCGCGAAGAGGCAGACATAGATGATATGGACCAGCGGAACCATCACAGCACCCTCACTCGTTATCTTCGATCATGCCAAGCTTGATCAGCACTGCACGATCCGAGACCGCTTGTTCTTCCAGCAGGGCCGCGAAGTCTTCACGGGTCATTCTTCCTGAGAGGGTCGAAGTATCCTTCAGGTACTGCTGAAACTCCTCACTCTGCACCGCCTCATCGACGATCTCGTAGAGAGCATCGACGATCTCATCCGGCGTATCACCATGCACGAAGGTACCGCGCCAGTGGTAACGCGTCAGATCCAGCCCTTCTTCGGCAAAGGTCGGCACATCCGGATAGGCGTCGAGACGATCTTCGGCGGTATGCGCCAGAACCTGAGTGCGATCCTGGAAGCGACCATAAATGGCGATATTGCTCATGGCCGCCTCGATGTCACCCGACATCACATCGGCAACCGCATCGGCGCCACTACTGTATGGCACCCAGCGAAAATCCACACCGGCCTGATCGGCCATTTCCAGAGTGGAAAGCTGGTGCGGTGAGCCGGTGCCATAGCCACCGATGCGAACCTCATCACCACGTTCACGCATGTCCCCAAGCAGATCATCGAGGCTCGAATAGTCGCCATTACGTTTCACATACAGGGCGAACGGATCGAGCTGAACACGATATAGTGGCGTCAGATCGCGCCAATCATGGGCTGCGCCAGGAAGCTGCAGAGTTGCAGTGATGCCGGTGGCATCAGTATGGATGGTGTAGCCATCCGCCGCTTGGCCCTTCAGGTAGGAAATGGCAACCTGACCGCTGCCCCCAGGGCGACCCTCTACGACGACCGGCACACCGGCGATCTCTTCCATCTGCTGTGCGAGATTGCGCATCATCACATCGATGGGGGCGCCAGGGCTCGAGGTGTGCACCACTTTTATGGGCTGGTCGGGATACTCGGCCAGGGCGGGAGAGGTCATAGCTAGCGAAGTAGCCCCGATCACGTATGCTCCAAGAATTGTCTTTAGATTGAGCATGATTTTCCCCAGTGCTATATGTTGGATTTGTTAAATTATCCGCTACATGCGGTAGCTCCGTGGTTATGCCTTACAACACCCTCCTTAACGCTGGTTTATTTTAGTAGCCTCATTTGAAACTACTTCCCATAAAATCTCAGTGTAGCACCAATGCCGACGGTGAAAATGCCTAAGTCAGTCATGGCTCAATCAAGGCCGAGCGAGACACAGCTTCCGCCGTTCTCCGGAAGTGCTCGGTCATTAGCACACAGGCGGTTTCACTGTCGCGCGCGAGCGTGGCCGTCATGATGGCCTTGTGTTCCTCCGGCACGGGCCTGTCGATATTCTTCATTGATAGAGCGATCCGACGGTAGCGCTCACTCTGGTCGAAGAGATTTTCACGATGGGATTGAAGCCAGTCCGAGTCGCAAGCAGACACCAATGCCGTATGGAACTCCTTGTGGCGCGCTTCCCACTCCTCACCCAGCGAGGCCAGAAACAGGCGACTATCTAGCTTCGAGAGCCGGTAGAAGGCGACCATGATGGCCGCCTCCCAGGCATCGTCACCCTTGTCGATCGACTGCCTGATAGCGTGACATTCAAGCAAGATGCGCATTTCCGTGATGTCGAACAGCTCGGAACGCGAGACGCTGCCCACTCGAAAGCCTTTTCGCCCTTCCGCATGCACCAGCCCGTCCCCCGTGAGACGAGTCAACGCCTCCCGAATCGGGCTAGCCCCAGTGCCATAGGACCCTTTCAAATGCTCTACACGCAGTTTGAAACACGGCATGAGCTTACCATTGAGGATATCCATGCGAATCGCCGCATATGCCTGGTCGGTAAGCGTAACCGATGCCTGTGTCAGGGTACTGCTGGTTGAATCCATGGGATAGTTGAACCTTGCTGATAGCATTCTATTTTGTCGATAATATGGTATTTAATCGAGAAGCTGTCAAGCTTGGCTAGCCTGAAGCGCCACGTTACCGACAACATGAAAGGCCAGAAGCACGTCAGCCGCACACCTAAATATAACACAAGATACTATTTTATAAGGAAATATATTGGATAATAAGCATCGACATCAACTCTCGAGGCGAGCATTTCAAAACTTTAGAAAAATATATTTTTATCGATAGAATTGACGTTCAGCGATAAGGTTTCTAGACTGTGTTCAGATCGCGCATCGAGACGTCGGCGATGGAGGCTCCATGGAGCACAACTGAACACCTGACTCGATGCGATCCAGGAGGTGAAATTCACCTATGCCGCACCAAGGAGGGGGAGGAGTGACGGTGACAGAGACAGAGACTAAAGGAGAAGACCTTGACTTCGCTCAAGAAGTGCGGGGCGCATGGGCTTACTGGTTACGTGTACCGCTCAAGGTACCCTACGAAAATGCGCTCTGCCGACTCGAGAGCTTCGATGTCATGGTGATCAAGCTAGTCGATGGAGAAGGTCGTGTCGGCTGGGGTGAGGCCTGCCCCGTGACGGGCTATTCTCCAGAATCGCCTGCACAGGCATGGCGCTGGATAAGTAAAAAGTTATCCGGCATCGTGGGCGCCTCCCCCAAGGCGCTGCGCGAGTTGCTCGATGTATCGATGGCGCAATATCCGTTCGTGGTGTCAGCGATCTACGAAGGATTGGCCGACCTCGCCAGGAGCCCGCTACTGCACCGTGATGCTCCCTCTGCAGTGAGGCTGCTGGGCACGGTGAACACACTCGACAAGCGGGCGGCGCCTGATGTAGCCCGCCAGCTACTTGAGCGCGGCTACACCACCCTTAAGGTCAAGGTGGGCTATGACCCCCGTGAGGATGCCGAGCGGGTCTGTCGCATTGCCGAAGCAGTGGAGGGCAAGGCACGACTGCGAATGGATGCCAACCAGGGGTACAGCCTGGCGGATGCTATCGACTTCGCCCAACGCGTTCCCGCGGATGCAGTCGAAGTGTTCGAGCAGCCGGTGCCCGCCGACCGCTGGGACCAGCTGAAAACGATCGGCCGTCTGAAGCTGCTCCCGCTGATGCTCGATGAATCGATCTACGACGACTCAGACATCCGTCGCGCTGCCACCCTCGATGGCGTGGCAGCCGTCAAGCTCAAGATGAGCAAGTCAGGTGGCCCCCAGGGCCTGGCGGACCAGGTATCGCTATGTCGATCATTGGGCCTCGATGTGGTCGTCGGCAATGGTGTCGCCAGTGACCTGGGGTGCTTCCACGAGGCTGTCTGTTTCGGCCAACTGGGCCTCGACACGGCTGCCGAAATGAATGGCTTCCTGAAGACCACTAACAGCCTGCTCAACACCCCGCTGTCCATGCACCAGGACAGACTCGAACTGCCGAGCCCACGAACAGTCGCCGTTGACCAAAGGCAACTGGATACCTTGGCCATCGACACACGCGAGTTCTCATGACTCAGAAGCAACCAGCTAAGAGCTAAGAGGTGTTCCATGACAACGACAACGATTAACAAAGTGACTATAACCCCCTCAGGCGCCGCTCTCGGGGGGGACATTACCGGCGTTGACCTGTCCAGTTCGCTTACCGATGACCAGGTTGCCGCCATTATCGATGCCTGGCACCAGAACCTCGTGTTGCGCTTTCGTGGCCAGTCACTGTCCGACGCGGACCTGATCCGGTTCAGCAAGCATTTTGGCGAGCTCGACCTGGCGCCGATCTCGAGCTCCGGCAAGCGTGAAATCCCCGAGTATCCCGAGATCGTGGTGATCTCCAACGTGAAGGAAGGGGGTCGCCCCATCGGAAGCCTAGGCAATGCGGAAGCCGAGTGGCATACCGACATGTCCTATGTTGAGTTGCCGCCCAAGATGAGCTGCCTCTATTCGCTGGAGGTTCCCGAAAAGGGTGGCAATACCAGCTTCCTAAACATGTATGCCGCCTACGAGGCACTGCCGAACGATCTGAAGCAGGCCATCACCGGCAAGCGCTGCAAGCACGATATCAGCCGTAACAGCGCTGGAGAGGTACGCAAGGGATTCGAGGAGTACGCGAATGAACTCGACCCACGCAAGATTCCCGGCACCTACCACCCGCTGGTTTGCTCCCACCCCATGACCGGCAGGAAGTGCCTGTATCTCGGCCGCAGGGGCAATGCCCATATTGAAGGCCTTGATGTCAATGAAAGTGAAGCGCTGCTCGACAAGTTGTGGGCCCATGCGATCGATTCAGAATTCCGCTGGGACCAGGTCTGGCAGGTAGGTGACCTTATCTTCTGGGATAACCGTTGCACCATGCATCGCCGCGATGCCTTCGACGATAGTGCTCGCCGCATCATGCACCGCACCCAGGTAAAGGGTGAAACACACCCGGCGTGAACATTGCCCACCAGCACTAATGACGGGCTCAATCACCATTGCACCATGTGGAGCAGGACCACGCCGTTATGGCAACCCTGCTCCCTATCAGAGACAAACATCAGGAGGATGCCATGCGTCTGCTGCATTTTGGCCCGCCCGGTAGCGAAAAGCCCGGGTTACTGGACACCAACAACACGATCCGTGACCTTTCAGGCGTCATCGATGGCATCACCCCCGGCAACCTGTCGGACGAGGCTCTTAAGCGGCTCGGCCAACTCGACCCGGCGAGCCTGCCCATCGTCGATCACACACAACGGCTAGGCCCCTGCGTTTCCGGCAGCGGCAAGTATATCTGTGTAGGCCTGAACTACTCGGACCACGCCGAAGAGTCGGGCATGACCCCTCCTCCAGAGCCGATCCTGTTCATGAAAGCCACCAGCGCTATCGTTGGCCCCAATGATAATGTGATCCTGCCACGTCGCTCCGAGAAGAGTGACTGGGAAGTGGAACTGGGAATAGTCATCGGTAGCGAAGCGAAATACGTCTCCGAGCAGGATGCTTTCAACCATATCGCCGGCTACTGCGTACTCAATGACCTTTCCGAGCGCAACTTCCAACTGGAACATTCCGGGCAGTGGGTAAAGGGCAAGTCCGCAGATACCTTCGGCCCAGTGGGACCCTACCTAGTGACCCGTGATGAAGTACCGGAACCCAACAACCTGCGCCTCTGGCTCGAGGTCGATGGCAAGCGGTTTCAGGATGGCACGACCGCGAACATGATCTTCAAGGTCCCCTATCTGGTGAGCTATATCAGCCAGTTCATGACCCTCATGCCTGGAGACATCATCGCCAGCGGCACCCCGGCAGGCGTCGGAATGGGGCAGTCGCCAAAGGTCTACTTGAAGGAGGGGAATACCATGCGCCTGGGTGTTGAAGGCCTTGGCGAGCAGACCCAACAGGTGGTGGCCCCCCACTAGCACGACGGCCTGCACATCGCATCCATCAAGTGCTGGCATGACCTACCCCCCACCTCTGGAAGAGAGTGCGAACCCCACTGGTCGATTGGCAGTCCCGCTGAACAACAACCAGTGGGATTTTTCCCTTCTCTGATCGTGCAAAACCTCTTTTTCCACTCATTCCCACCCATCGCCATGGCGGGAAGGCCAGCAGACTGCATGCGCCATAAAGGTGGTTGCAATAGCAACTACCCCAGGGGTAGTCTTTTATGATGTCGTTAGCCGGAGGCTTGGGCCTCTACCCAATAGGGGCGGCGGGCTGGCAGCTTGACGATTCCCCGCTGGCGCGTATCGGTGGCCAGCCCTGGGTGGCGAGCCCTGACACAGCCGACAAGACGCACCCCTGGACGATTGCCTATTCCACGCCGGCGTAGTGGCCCAGGTAACGCCGCTTTCCGTCATCCGAAGGAGACTCGACCTTGTTCAAGAACTTCACTAATGGGCTCTTTCCGGCGAAAGACACAACCCAATCCGGTGATGGCGAGAAAGTGACACACGAGCCCCTTCCCGACTTCGAGAACCACACTCGTCAGGAAAAGCGCTACACCACCTGCTACATGTGCGCCTGCCGCTGCGGCATCGAGGTGACCGTGGAGGACAACCGGGTGCGCTTCATCCGCGGCAATCCCGATCACCCCATCAACAAAGGTGTGCTCTGCGCCAAGGGCAATGCCGGTATCATGAAGCAGATGTCGCCGGCCAAGCTGCGCAACCCGCTGATGCGCAAGCCGGGCACCGAGCGCGGTGCCGGCGAATTCGTCGAGGTCTCCTGGGAGGAGGCGCTGGAGGTGCTCACCGAGCGGCTGCGCGAGATCCGCGCCACCGACCCCAAGAAGCTGGCCTTCTTCACCGGGCGCGACCAGATGCAGGCCTTGACCGGCCTGTGGTCCCAGCAGTTCGGCACCATCAACTGGGCCGCCCATGGCGGTTTCTGCTCGGTGAACATGGCCGCCGCGGGGCTCTACAGCATTGGTCAGTCGTTCTGGGAATTCGGCGATCCCGATTGGGATCGGGCCAAGTATTTCATGCTCTGGGGCGTGGCCGAGGACCATGCCTCCAACCCGGTCACACCCGCCGAACTTGACAAGGGGTAAACTACCATCAGCGACTCAAAGGCTGGATTCAACGTTTTCACGGTGTCGCCACCAAATATCTACCCCACTATCTTGGCTGGTTCCGATGGTTCGATCAGAATTCATCAAAAATAAATCAACCTTCTGATTTTATGGCAGATTTAGTTAAGGCAGAAAACTTTCAACATTTAATACGAACATAGCCAGGGTACCGGCAACGGCCCTCCTACCTCTACCTGTTAATCCAAAGTGCTGCACTTATTCTATGAATCCAAGCTGAAAAGTCGTCATTGGTAACCTACCCTCAGCACAGTGTAAGGAGGCAAGCCATGGCGGGATGTTACGTGCTATCTGAACGAGGCTGGACTTTGATTGAGCATATGGTTTCTCCGCCACAGGCGATTGGGCGTCCCAGTCGCGATGATCGGCAGATACTCAACGTCATCTTCTGGATCCTCTGTTCCGGCGCCAAGTGGAGCGATCTGCCGGAACATTATGGGCCCTGGAAAACGGTCTACCAGCGTTTTCGCCAATGGCGTGATGCCGGTATTTTCGATCAGGTCTTATCACGCCTGCACCTGTGTTTGCGCGAAGACGGGCTGATGGATCTACGATACCTGGATGATTGATTCTACGGCTGTCAGGGCAACACGGGCCGCCTCCGCGGCGGCAAAAAAAAGGCTATGTCCCAATTAGTTGTTGCGATACTCGACCGGTTGCTTCCAGCAAACAGCATTCGGGAGTTAGCTCAGGGTATCGCTCCAGCAACCGTCGCCAACCCAAGTAGTTCTTCAAGTATTTGGTCGCCACACCATGGAACCGAATCATCCAGTTTTTCAATCGACTGTCGTA
>Ga0314774_1000416_pt1 | contig 35195 bp, 34 predicted proteins | sample MetaGCBIA2018_FD_204515 | JGI IMG/M metagenome (GOLD analysis project Ga0314774, IMG submission 204515) | Cryopeg brine microbial communities from Beaufort Sea near Barrow, Alaska, United States - CBIA 2018 | ecosystem: Environmental > Aquatic > Marine > Coastal | place: USA: Alaska | collected... | reverse complement strand
TCAAGGATGTGCCGCACTTCTTCTGAATTGCCACGCTGCACGTTCTGATAGTGCTTCAACGTCTTGTGACGATAATCCTGCGCAATGCGCGCCTGCTCTGCGGTATCTGCATGCCAGATGGCATCGCCGACCGTGCTGATGTTGCTGTGTATCCCTTTTTGCGCTTGCACAGTCGAGACAAGCAGCACTTCATAAAAGCGCTGGTTGTCCCTCACCAGGGTTTCCTGTTTCAAGCTGTAGCCCAGTGCGATCAGCTGCTGACGCAATCTATATTCCTGATGAACAGGGCACAGCAGGTAGTCGAACTGGACTTCGGGCTGGCGCTGATGAATAGCCTGGATAAAATGTGTCATCAGGGTTCCACCGACGCCGGCGATGATCACCAGTTGCTTGCCCGCATATTGCGCCAGAGGCAACGAGGCCACATCTAAGCAGTGGGTATGCCAAGCCGCGTGGGCGGGCGAATAAAAACGCTGGAGCTTAGTGGTCAGTTGGTCGATCAGTTCGGGGAGCACGTCGACAAAATGCACATGCTCGGCCGCGTTGCGCGCCAGCAGTTCGGTGCCGAGCAAGCCGTGGTCACAGCAACAATCCCAGATATGCGTGTAACCGGGGGTGACCATGGATTGGATCTGTGTGAGACGGTTACTCAGTTTCAACAGGCTGCCTGATGGGCGCTCAGGCCCTGAAGATGTGTGATCAAGTGCGAGCGTAGTGTAATGGCTCGCGATTATTTGGTGAAATCTATTGCACACGATCGCGTTCAGCAGCGCTGTGTACTGAATGTAGGCCGGGTAACGTACACTAGCGTCTGACTTTAAACGCAGGCGGAGCACAATGGCGATTCAGTGGTATCCCGGACATATGCACAAAGCGCAGAAGGCGATTAAAGAGGTGCTGCCACAGGTAGACCTGCTGATCGAAGTGCTGGATGCGCGCATTCCTTATTCCAGTGAAAACCCGGCGATTGCTCGGCTGCGTGGCGACAAGCCGTGCATCAAGGTGCTTAGCAAGACGGATCTGGCGGATCCGGAGATGACCGCCGTCTGGCAGGCGTATCTAGAGCAGGAGCGCGGGGTAAAGACCTTTGCGACGACCACGCAAGAGCCGGGCAGGATCAGGTTACTGGTCGATCTGTGCCGCAAGATGATGCCGGAAAAGGACGCCGGAGCGAAAAATATCAATGCGATTATCGTTGGTATTCCCAACGTGGGCAAGTCGACGCTTATTAATACGCTGGCCGGCCGGGTGGTTGCCAAAACGGGTAATGAACCCGCCGTGACCAAGGATCAGCAGCGCATCAAGCTGGGCAGTGGCGTCACGCTGCTGGATACCCCGGGCATTCTGTGGCCGAAGATCGAGAACCCCGACAGCAGCTATCGGTTGGCAGCGACGGGCGCGATCAAGAACACCGCCATGGAGTACGACGACGTTAGTTTCTTTCTGGCCGAATATCTGATCAAGGCTTATCCGGAGCTGATCATCGCGCATTTTCAGCTGGAAAGGATGCCCTCCAGCGAGCTGGATTTTCTGGAGATGGCGGGTGCTCGACGCGGCGCGCTGCAGACGGGCGGTAGGATCAATCTGCACAAGATCTGCGAGGTGTTGATCAACGAGTTCAGGTCCGGCAAGCTGGGCCGTATTACGCTTGAATCGCCGGAGCTGGTCGAGCGCGAAAAGGAGGCTATCGCTATAGCAAAGGAGAAGAAGGAAGCCGAGAACGCCGAGCGCAAGAAGCGCTTCAAGGATGGCTCGCGCAATTCCGACCGAGCCGACCGCAAGGAACAGAAAAATCTGCCGCGGCCGCCTCGTCAGCCGGGCATCGCCAAGCCCGGCAGCGCACGAAAAAGTACGGACAAGAAAAAGTAGCACCCGCGGCGGTAGGGGACGCGGCGTGTCAGGGCTGCTTTTCCTGCTGCAATATAATTTGCCATTGCTCGTCACTGACGGGCATGACCGAGAGTCGACTGCCGCGTTTGACCAGCGGCAGGTCATCCAGGCCGGTGGTGCCCTTCAGCTCGTCCAGCGTGATCAACCGATCAAACTTGCTCCGGAAGACCATGTCGACCGCTTGCCAACGGGGTTTGTTCTGAGTGCTTCTGGAATCGTAGTAGGGTGACGCGGAGTCGAACTGGGCCGGATCGGGGTAGGCTGCACGTGCCACCCGAACGATGCCGGCGATGCCGATGTGTTTGCAGCTGGAATGGTAGATGAAGGCCTCGTCACCTTCGGCCATCTCTGTCAGAAAGTTTCTTGCCTGATAATTACGTACGCCGTCCCAGGTAATCGATTTATCCGGGTCGTGAGCAAAGTCATCGATGGCGCATTCCGCGGGTTCGGTTTTTACGAGCCATTTAGCCATTAATTGTATTCCCGGGTCGTTGGGGGCAGCTTCCATTCTACTCCAGCGCTGATCGGGGCGGGTATCGGTGACCTTTTCAGGTAGGCTTGGGATATGAAATCAGCTTTGCACTCTACTGCCTGGGACCTGACGCGCTTCAGAGTACCCGCGATACGGCATCTCGCCTGGATGTGCCAAGCGTCGCAGCTGAGCGATAGCCCTCTGGCGTTTGACCTTCGTTCCCAGCTTCCGCGTGGAACGCTGGAAATGCTTCAGGGGTGGGATGCCATGCCGGCCACTGCGCCGGCGGCATTGCTCGAGCCCGCCCATCCGCGGCTTGGTTACTATTTCGAGCGGCTTTACGAATGCCTGTTGCGCGATCTGCTCGGTTGGCAAGTATTGGCGCGTAACCTGCCGATACGCAGCCAGACACGCACGCTTGGCGAGCTGGATTTTATCCTGCGCAATCCTCATACGGGTTCGGTGGAACATCACGAGATTGCTGTGAAATTCTATCTTGGTTATGTCGAACCGAGCGATAACGAAGACCCAACTCAAGTGCATTGGTACGGCCCCAACGCGGTCGACCGGCTGGACCTGAAAACGGTGCGCATGCTGGAACATCAGAGCCAGCGCACATTGCTTGCCGAAAGCATAGCGGCCCTTGATCTGTTGGGGATAGAGGCGCCGGTCAAACCGCGCATTTTCATGCCTGGCTACCTGTTCTATTCCGAAGCTAATAGCGTCACGCCCCCTGTGGGGGTGCCGCAGGATCATCAACGGGGGCGTTGGGCCTATCTGGAGGCCGTTCGTGCCATGGACACTACCTGCTGGGTTCACCTGCGCAAACCCCATTGGCTGGGACCCTGGGTGCAGTCCGCGACACCGGATCCACACGATGCGCTAGCGACGTTGGAGCAGATCGCGCTGACGCACACTCCGCGTCTGTTTGCCAGCATGCAGTGGGATGCATCAACAGCATTATGGATGGAGCAGGAACGCCTGTTTATCGTCCCCGCCAAGTGGCCTTATTGAAGCCATTCTCTGCTGGTCTGGCGTGAGAGCGCTAGTGGTCGTGCGGAGGTCCTTTTCCCTGCTTGGGACTTTGCTTTTCCTCGTCAAGCCAGGTGCCGCAGAACTTGCAGTACCGGGCATCTTTCTCGTGCTGGTGTTTGCCACAACCGGGACAGGCTTCATCCGAGTAACGCTCATCGCGTAATGTCCGGATGACGTCGGCGGAGAAAACACCGACCGGCAAGGCAATAATCGAGTAGCCGGTCAACATGATCATGATGGATATGAATTGGCCCAGCGGCGTGACCGGTGTTATGTCGCCGTAACCGACGGTGGTCAAGGTGACGATGCCCCAGTAGATCGCCGTGGGTATGCTGGTAAAGCCGGCTTCGGCGGGTTCGATCAAATACAGGATGGAAGAAAAAATGGTCACTAGCATCATGACGGAAAACAGGAACAGTATTATCTGACCGCGACTGCGCCGCAGTGCATCCATCAGTAGCTTGCCCTGGCCCACCAGAGACATCATTTCCAGAACCCGAAACAGTCGCAAGGTTCTTAACAGGCGTATCACCACCAAGGTCTGCGCTCCGGGCAGCACCAGCGCCAACCAGGTGGGAAGCACAGCCAGTAGATCTATCACGCCGTAAAAACTCTTCAGGTACTGCAGTGGCTTATCCAGGCAGTAGATTCGCAAGCCAATCTCAATGGTGAACAGCACGGTGGCAACCCATTCGGCGTAATAGAAAATCTCGCCGTAGCGTTCATGGAAGGGCTGCACGCTATCGAGGAGCACCACGATGACGCTCAGTAGAATCATCGCAGCCAGGGCGATATCGAAGCCTTTGCCTAGCGGCGTATCTGACTCGAAAATAATCTGGAAAAGGCGCGTTTTAAAACCAACGCTGGCAGGCCTCAGTGATTGCATTGCGCAGACATCTCCAGATAGCGGGTAGGTTTTTGGGGTAAACCACTAGAGCATAGGAAGTCCCGCGGCATTAGTCACACATTACCGGAACGCGGGTTTTTCCATGGCTCGTATGTTCACGTATCCTGACAGCTTAATTCGTTACCGGAGCAACTCATGATTCAGCTTGCCAGCCCGCGCTTCGACAATAGCTACGTTACGCTACCGGAGCAGTTCTATGCGCACCAGAAGCCAACACCCGTCAGTGCACCGCAGCTGATCCGCGTTAACCATGCGCTGGCTGCGCAGCTTGGAATATCCACTGAATGGCTGGCGTCGGCGCAGGGGCTGCAGATTCTGGCGGGGAACGATATTGCGCCTGGCTCGGAGCCTATCGCGACCGCTTACGCCGGTCATCAGTTCGGGGGATGGAATCCACGACTGGGTGACGGCCGTGCGGTGCTTTTGGGTGAAATTATCGGCACAGATGGTAAGCGCTACGATCTGCAGCTCAAGGGGGCTGGGCGAACGCCCTTCGCCCGTGGAGGTGATGGTCGCTCGCCTTTGGGCCCGGTGCTGCGTGAATACGTGGTCAGCGAGGCCATGGCTGCTTTGGGTGTGCCGACCTCGCGCAGCCTTGCTGCGGTAGCAACCGGTGAGCAGGTGATGCGCGATACGCCACAGCCCGGGGGCATCCTAACGCGGGTATCCAGCAGCCATATACGTATAGGCACTTTCCAGTATTTTGATGGCATTGGCGACGTAGAAGGGGTGCGAGCCTTAGCCGACCACGTTATTGCACGGCATTATCCAGAATCAGCGAAAGCCGCGCGTCCCTATGTGGCTTTATTGCAGTCTGTCATTGCCAAGCAGGCAGAGCTGATTGCCCAGTGGCAACAGCTGGGATTCATTCACGGGGTGATGAACACGGATAATATGCTGGTATCGGGTGAAACCATCGATTACGGTCCTTGTGCGTTCATGGACGAGTACGACGCTAATACGGTATTCAGTTCGATTGATCGGGGTGGGCGCTACGCTTATGCCAATCAGCCGGCGATAGGCCAATGGAATCTTGCCTGGCTGGCGCGCGTGCTACTTCCGCTGTTGGATCCTGATGAGGACGTAGCGATTGAGGCTGCTCAGCAGGTAATCGATGGTTATGTGACGCTTTACCATTCAGCGTACAACGACCTGATGGCACAAAAGCTCGGATTGAACAGGAGCAGTGAGGCCAGCGTTATCCTGATAGCGGAGCTGCTTGAGCTCATGGCTGCAGCTCAGGCCGATTACACACTGACGTTCCGCCGCCTGGCAGAGACAGCCGGCCCTCATGAGGGGTTCGAGAGCGTAGCGGATATCTTCGAGTTGCCCGACAATCTTGCCCTTTGGGCTGAGAAGTGGCGAGCGCTGCTAGCGCGAGAAGATACCACCGCGGTGCAGCGCCAGGAGCAGATGCTGGCGCTCAATCCGGCGTTTATTGCGCGCAATCACCTGGTCGAAGAAGTTATACGCAAGGCGGTCGATGAAAATGATTTGCGTCCTTTTCACCGGCTCGTGGAGCGTCTAAGTGCCCCCTACGACTTCCAGTTGGCAGATACTCATTACGCCCGGCCCCCCACCGCTGAACAGCGAGTGCTGAATACCTTTTGCGGGACGTGAGAAGGGTAGGGCTGATACGAAAAAACCGTAGCAACTGAACTCCCCCCCCCCATGGAGGCAGTCCAGCAATTGCTACGGCTTTTTACTCTTGCTTCAGCGCTTGCGATCAGGCTTTTAGTTCGCCGAGCACTTTCTCGATGATATCCAGGCCTTCCTCGAGCACTTCATCCTCGATGGTGACCGGCATCAGAAAACGGATGGAGTTGGCATGCATACCACAAGCCAGCAGTATCAGTCCGTTTTCCTTGGCCTTGGTAGTAATCGCTGCAGCCAGATCGGCACGCGGTGTGCGGCTGGCCTTGTCGGTTACCAGTTCAAACGCGGCCATCGCGCCAAGATTGCGCGAGTTATCCACGAACTCGAACGTCTCCTGCCAATGGGCGAAGCGTTTGGCGAGTTTGTCGCCTAGACGATTGGCCTTGCCGAGGATGTCCTCAGTCTCGAAAATGTCCATCACGGCCAGAACGGCGGCGCAGGATACGGGACTGCCGGTATAGGTGCCGCCGAGCGAGTTCGGGCCCGAGCTGTCCATCAGTTTGTCGGTGCCCACCACGGCGGAGATGGGCATGCCATCAGCCATGCTTTTGGCCATGGTCATCATATCGGGCTCAACGCCGCTGTGCTCGATCGCGAACATTTTGCCGGTACGGCCGAAACCACTTTGCACTTCATCGACAATCATCAGGATGCCGTGCTCGTCGCAAATCTCTCGAATGGCTTTGAGGAAGCTCGGTGATGCAGCATAGAAACCGCCTTCGCCGAGTACTGGCTCGATAAAGATAGCGGCGGTATTTTCCGGGTCTGCATCGGTACGCAGGGTCATGCGCAGGCCGCGCAGGGCCTCTTCTTCACTCACACCATGGTATGCCACCGGATAAGGCGCACGAAATACCGTGCCCGGCATGGGTCCGAAATCACCCTGGTAGGGTTTTACCTTGCCGTTCATCGCCATCGTCATGAAGGTACGGCCATGGTAGCCGCCGTCAAAGCAGATGACGTTGGTACGGCCAGTGGCGGCACGGGCGATTTTGACCGCGTTTTCCAAGGCTTCAGCACCCGAGTTAGCTAGCATGACCTTGGCATGGCCACGCACCGGGCTGATTTCGCTCAGCTTTTGCGCCACTCGTACGTAGCCCTCATAGGGCATAACGGTCTGGCAGGTGTGCATTAGCTGGTCTAGCTGCGCTTTTACCGCAGCCACGACCTTGGGGTGACGATGACCTACGTTGAGTACGCCGATACCGCCGGCAAAGTCGATCATGCGCTTGCCATCCGCATCCCATAATTCGGCATTGGTCGCGTGGGCGGCAAATTGTTCGTTCGGGCTGGCCGCGCCGGCGGCCACGTAACGTTCTTTGAGCGCTTGCAGTTCTGCGTTGTTCACTTTGTCGTCTCCATCGGTTGAAACTGATTGCGGGGATCGAGGCTGATTCGTCGTGTGACACGTCAGCGGTCAAGCTGGGCGCGGATAATTCTGGGCCTCGTTCCTGTCTTGAATAACCGGCACCCATGCAAATTAAGCTACACAGGAGCGGGTTAATGCTGGTCAGAAAGCGGGTGGACCGCCCGTTGTCGGTCACCGGTTCAACCACCATGATGGACGAACCGGCGCCAATGAACAAAAGTTTAGCAGGATAAAATACTTACAAAGTGCGTTAGGGCGCGATGGTGCCGGTGTCTTTGCCATCCAGGCTGAGCTGATTCTCATCTGCCCAGTATTGCTCGATCCCTTGCTGGCCGTGCTTTTCCGCCCACTTGGTCAGTGTGGGACGCTCAGCCTTGAAGGCATAATGGGGGACAGCATAGCCACAGGAGGTTTGTACCAGCGAAACTCGCAGACGGAATAGCTGGCGTGCGCCAGGATGGGGCGGAAACACATCTGATAGCGATTGCCAATCCGCATCCCGGGGGTGAATCACTTCGGCCTCGCCATAAAGACGCAGTATCAGAGGCTGCTTGTCAAAGGAGCAGAACATAAGCGTCATGCGCTGATTCTCCAGACCCTTGGGCGACACGTTCACGGAGCATTCGGCACCGGCGGTGCCAACGAAAAACATATGCTGTGCCTGGATAAAATCGATCAGCTTCTTTGATAGCTCAGAGCACTTGTCTGACATTCTCTTCTCTGTGTCTGCCTGATGATGGGCCTGTCTGCTGCGCTGGTCATTGGGGCTGATACTGGAAAAGCGGGTAGGGGTTGATCGGCGTACCCGTCCACCACTGCTTTTCGGGGCCAAGTCGAAAGATCGAGAAATGCAGATGTGGCGCCAAGGGGTCTGCATTGCCACTGGAGCCGACGTAACCGATCACGCCTCCTCCGCGTACGGCCTGTCCTTCTTTCAGGTTTGTCGCGTAACGGTGAAGATGCGCGTAGTAATAGACCCGCTCGCCGCTTGGATCATACTGATAGACAGTAAGCCCGCCGGGCACGCTGTCAAACAGCTTGACGATGGTGCCATCTTCAACCGCGACTACCGGGGTTCCCTTGGGGGCCATGATATCCAGCGCTTCATGAATTCGGCCATCACCACGTGGTTGTTCATAATTGTCATTCAGATCCTGCGCCCTGAGGCCCTGTACCGGCACGGTCAGTGGTGGCGCAGCGAAGTCAGGTGCCGCCGATTGCTCCGGCGCTTGTGCTGCTTCAGTTTCCACCTGAGCGTTGGCCGGCTCTTTCTGGAGGAACAGGATCAGGATTAGGGCGACGATGCTTATAGAGGCAAGCCAGGCGGTTATCTTGACCGTGGATGAAGCATGATGACTAATAGGTAAACCCTCGCAGGCAAGATGCAACTGGTCGGATAATTGGCCCGTTCCGTCCAGTTTTAATCAATCCGGTTGGCGGATTTGATTTTCAGTCTATAATCTTCAACATGATTAGTTTTGGCAATAGGACGAGCGGGTCGATTTTGCAGGATGCGAGTACCTTTGAACCTTGATAGAGAATGCACATGCGCGATCAACCCTTGGCAGGATCTCATGCCGGTCAGACTGTTCCTGCGATCCCTCTCGGTATCGAAGTGGTCGAACTGGAGGACCGCAAGCAGCGTCAGCTGTCCGAATTGCGCAGCCACATCAATCAGTTACTCTATTGCGGCTGGCAAATAGCAACCCGCCACCCGTTGACGCTTCAGAAAGGCCGGCAAGCCTGCTACGTGCTGCACGGCATGCTCATCAGCGATTCGTTGATTTAGTGGCTGATTGCGATTTGCCCCTTTTCATTTCCGCCAGACTCCGGCTATTAAGCTTGGGGACTTTGTGCGGCAATCTCGCGGAACGCATTGACCAGAGTATCGGGCTCCTGCGCTCCTGAAATCAGGTGTCTTTGGTTGATGATAAACGCAGGTACGGCGGAGACGCCGGCTTGTTGGTAACGGGCTTCATCGGCTCGTACCGCCTCGGCGTAGGCGTCGGATTTAAGGATAGCTCTAGCCTGCGCGCCGTCCAATCCGATGTTTTCAGCGCATCCAATCAACACCTCAGCATCGGATATATTCTCGGCCCGACCAAAATAAGCCTCAAAAAAAGCCATCTTCATGTCTGTTTGCCTGTCTTGCTCGCCAGCCCACTTCACCAGCCGATGAGCATCGAAGGTGTTGTGTGTGTACCTTTCCTGCATCATGCTAAAGTTCAGACCCAGCTCCTCTGCGATGTCCATCATGTTGCGCTGGGCTGCTTCCATTTCGGCGGCGCTGCGACCGTATTTGCGGCTCAGGGCCTGCAAAATGGGTTCGCCGTCTGAGGCGCTGTCGGGATTGAGTTCGAAGGCATGCCATTGCACTTCGAATTTCAGCTCATTGCTCAGGGTCTTCATTGCCTTTTCCAGGCGGGCGTAACCGATGGCGCACCAAGGGCACGCAATATCGGAGACGATATCGATCTGCATATTTTTCATGGGTACTCCGCGTGTATCTTAAATAGCTGGATGCAGCGTATACGCTTTGTGTGTTCGTAGCATAGTTTGCGAGCATCCATTGGCTCAAGGTCATGCGGGTTACCTACGGGTTGTCGCGGATAAATGCCACGAGCAGTTGAGCCACTTCTTCACCCTGGTCCTCCTGCAGGAAATGCCCGCCGTTGGCTATAGTCGTGTGCTTCTGGCCCTTGGTGCCGGGAATGAGTTTCTGCATTACCTGATCACCGCCCCCAGTCACTGGATCGGAATCGCTGAATAACGTAATAAAGGGTTTATTCCATTTGCCCAGCTCTATCCAGGCAGCGCGGTTCTTCTCCGAAGCCGGATTGTCCGGGCTAGTGGGCACTAGCAGCGGGAACTGTCTGGCCCCCTCCTTGTAAGACTCATCCGGGAAGGGCGCGTTGTAAGCATCGATTACTACTTGGGATAGCTCCGTGGCCGTTCCTCCCTTTATGACACCGCCAACATGGAACTGCGGCGTTTCCTGGGAGAACTGCTGCCATTTGCGAAAGCCCTCGCCCGGATCGTGGTCGCCAGTGGGAAGCATGGTGTTGCCTGCTGCAACCCGGGCAAAACGATCTGAATTTTCCGCTACCAGACGAAGACCGATCAGGCCGCCCCAGTCCTGACAAAACAATGTGATGCTTTTCAAGTTTAGTTGATCGAGTACCGACTGCATCCAATCGACATGTCTCTGATAGGTGTAGTCGGTGCGCGCCGCCGGCTTGTCCGATCGACCGAATCCTGGCAGGTCAGGGGCAATTACGCGGTGTCCTGCTGCAGTGAGTATTGGGATCATCTTGCGATACAGGTAACACCAGGATGGCTCCCCGTGGAGCAGCAGTATGGGGTCGGCATTCTTTGGACCTTCATCCAGATAATGTACCCGCAGTTCGCTACCCTCGGTGTCATCCACCATCAGATAATGCGGTGCAAAGTTGTATCCAGACAGATTGTCAAAACAGGCGTCGGGGGTTCTCAGCGTTTTCACGGGCTATCCTTTAGGGTCGACTTCGGTTACGGGCACCGTCGATCAAAGCATAATCCAATGATGAACCTTGTGCGCGTGCAATTCGATATTCAAGTGATGAATGCCGATCTCGGATGAGACTTCCCTGTAGGTTAACGTCCAGATACTTGCTAGCGCTGGGCCTTTTCGAGAGGCTCAAGCTCACGCCATAGGGCATCGGCCTCCTGGGTGAGAGTCGAGTAGGTGCGAATGTCTCCGTTACGCTGGGCATTCATTGCCGCTTCCAGCTTGGCATTGTAATCCTTGCGTAGCTTTTTGACCGGGTCGGTCTTGAATAGGCCAAACATGGTATTAACCTCCTTTCCAGGGTGGCTGAAGAGCCCGGTCGGGCCTGCTCACCTATAATCAGCTTAAGGGAAGAGCAGGCTTCGGGGGGGCGGCATGTGTTACAAATTACCTGTGCGCTTGCAGAGCGCCCAAATCTTGGAGGTGCGCTCATGTATAGGCGGAGCATTATTGCCGTTTGGTTGCTTTCAATCGCCGCTTGCGGCGAAGCCGGTTCGACGTTTGAAAAGACCATCGACATTTACCTGGATGCAGGCTCTACCCAGTGTGAAAAGGATGGGGCAGGTCTTGAACAGATGAAGGATCAGTTGGTCGCAGCCGGTGTTACTTTTGCCAACGCCAACTGCGGGGTCGATGGCAAAATGTATACGGCCATGTGTGGATCACCGGACGGTAATATCGGCATATTCAAAGTCAGCCTTGACGAGTTGCCTGCCGTGCGCGCACTTGGTTTTGAGGCGCTGGCCAACATACCCGATGCGCGCAGGGTGCCTTGCTCGGATCGGTAGCTGGTTCGCGATATTGTGCGGCGTGCGCTATAGCAGCCAGGCTGGCGGCCTGATCAGCCAGCGCGGGTGCGCGTGCTGGCCTGATGGGGCGACTCTGTGCATGCTGTCGTTTTTCAGCATTTGATCATGGAGTGATATATGGACAAGCCTACCGTCGAAGAACTGAACGCTTTTTTTTGCCGTGAGTTTACTCAAGTGAAGGTGTCGGTGGAGGTTTTGGGTGAGGGTAGCGCTCGAGTACGTCACAGTATCGGGATTCACGAGCTTCGGCCCGGCGGCACGGTATCCGGTCCGGTTATGATGACCACCGCAGATGTCGCCCTGTATGCGGCGATTCTGGGTAGTATCGGCATAGTCCCGCTGGCGGTCACGACTAATCTGAATATCAATTTCCTGCGCAAGCCCGCGGCCGGACGCGATATTATCGGAGAGTGCACGCTGCTGAAAGTAGGCAAGACCCTGGCGATTGGTGATGTCTTTATTTATTCCGAAGGTTCATCCGATCCTGTGGCGCACGCAACCGGTACCTATGCGATTCCCCGCCGTTAGCGCTCTATCCGCATAGACGTCAATCCAGATGCGAACGCCCGTGTGGATGCGATTGCTCTGATTGGATTTCAGCTTCTTTGTTGGCGCTGTCGCGTTCCCACTCCGGAGGGCGCCACAGGTGCTGAAGCCTTTGCAGCAGAGGTCCGCTGCGCGCCATGTCGCGGAACAAGTCTCGATACTCGTGCAACCAGCTGATCAGCAGGCCGTCTCCATCCACAGGTCGGGTGATTCCATACTCTATGGGCTGGTCGGCTCTTTCTTGGGTGAAGGTGCCGAACAGTCGGTCGAAGAGGATGAACACTCCGCCGTAATTGGTATCGATATAAGCAGTGTTGCGCCCATGATGAACCCGGTGGTGGTTGGGAGTATTGAATAGAAATTCGATAACTGGATGCAATCGGCCAACCAGTGTGGTGTGAATGAAGAACTGATATACCAGCGATAACGCGTAGCACACACCTATCCATACTGGATTGAATCCAAGTAGGGCAAGAGGCACGTAGAACAGCCAGCCGCCGTTGAATATGTTGGTGGCATTCTGGCGCATCGCGGTTGAAAAGTTCATGCGTTCGGAGGAATGATGCGTTACATGGGCAGCCCACAACCAGCGCACGCGATGTGATGAGCGATGCATCCAGTAGAAGCAGAAATCGGTCAGCAACCAGAGTAATAACCCCGTCAGAGGCGTCAACGGAATGTCCCAGAGCCGATAATAATAAGCCAGTGCATAGACGGGGAACGCTATCAGACCGGCGAATAGCAGTTCGGTGGTCTGATAGCCGGCGCCGAGCATGAAATTACGCACCGATTCTGCACCGTCCACCAGCGTCGGATCGTGACGAAGCTTGAGGTACTCCCACGCAAAAACACCTATGAACACCGGTGTTGCCAGCATGAAGACCAGCTGGCGTTCGTCCATGGCGAGCCAGGAGGGTAGCAGGTCAATCAATCGGACCAATCCGCTCTGCGCCCATACCTCGTGTGCCAGCTGTAACCATTCCATACGTCTCGCTCCGGATTTGTCGGCGTGCGGCTGCGACGTTCTTTATTATATAACCGAGATAGCATGACGATTGAGTCGACGTCAACTGCCGCTTTGGGTAGCCGCGGGGTCCGCCGCCAGAATCTCGGCGGGGGTCAACTGTCGGTAGCCTCCCGGCGTGAGTTGCGGATCGAGAACGATTTCGCCCATGCTTTCACGATGCAGGGTCAATACCCGATTGCCCACTGCGTGAAACATGCGTTTGACTTGGTGGTAACGCCCTTCATAGATAGTCAGTCGAGCCGCGTGTGAGCCAAGCGTCTGCAATTGGGCTGGTGAGGTGACAAAATCCTCAAAAGCGAAATGAATGCCGGCGGCAAAACACGCGCCAGTTTCATCACTGATGGGGTCAACCGTGGTTACATGGTAGACCTTGGGAATCTTGATCTGCGGTTGGGTCATGCGCCGCGACCAGAGACCGTCATTAGTCAACAGTAGCAAGCCCGAGCTGTTTCGATCTAGGCGCCCTCCAATATGTACTTGCCCCCGCAGCTCGGGCGCCAGAAGTTCCATGACTGTTGGATGAGTCTGATCACGGGTCGCACTTAGGAAGCCTGCCGGCTTGTGCAGCATCAAGTAGAGCGAGGCGTAACCGGGGCGCAGCAGAATATCGTCAATGCTGACAGCTGCGAAGCGATCTACTATCGCTTGAGGGTCGCGCACCGCTGTTCCGTTGACGTTCACGCGTCCACAGGCAATCAGCTGGCGCGCAACTCGCTGGCTGTACGCTGGCTGGTTGCTGATCAAACGGTCGAGTCTCATGGTGCAAGTATAACGCGGCCTGCGCTTAGACTCCGCTGAGATTGTGAGCCACGGCAGCCCTCCGGGGAAGTCGGGCGCCTGGCTTAACTGAGGTCCTCGGGTAATAGTTTTACCGCCTTTGTGGGATTGAAATCGATCCACTCGCCGTTTCTCAGCTCGCCCTCAGCTTCTTCGAGCTCTGCTCCGCCGTGGTTGCGCAGCACCGCAATGGCCTCCTGACGGGTATCAGCTGCGACCTTTACCGCCACATGCACGCCGGCATGGCGCTCGGTTAGCTGTTGCTCTTTCAATGGGGTCTCTTCGACTATTTCGTCGACTTCGGAGTCCTTGTCGGTCTCCTTCATTGCGCCCACCAGCGATCCGGTATAGGCGCCAATTCCCGCGCCCACTACCGCGCCAATCGGACCGACTACCGGGATGGCTGCAATACCTGCGGCCACACCTGCGGCGGCACCAATACCACCACCGACTAGTGCGCCATGCCCTGAGTCCTCCGACCCCGGCGAGGCTGATTCGTCTCCGCCGATCGGATAAATAGCATGCTGGCCGTGCGGATTGACATAAAATTGGGAAATATGATCTTCGTTAAAGCCTGCATCCTGCAGCGAAGCACATACCTTTTCGGCTTGATCTTGCGTATCGAATCGTCCTGCGATGATCATACTCATAGATCCTCCTTGTGGTTGCCTGAATACGTTTGCGACGCGAACCGAGACATCAACGGCGCCTAACATCTGCATTAACTCCATTAAAGATAGACGATAAAACGCCTGAAGCGGCTTGTAACTGTTGCCGGACATCTCTGGGCAGCTCTATCTGGGCTGCTCTAACAGTTCAGGCCCTGTCGGTTTCCAGCGTGCTCAGCAGTAAGGCGCGATAGAATCTTTCGGCAACTCCCTTGGGCTGATCGAGTTGCATACGTTTGAGGCATGCGAGAGCTTGCGGCCCCGGCTCCCGCTTCAGCCCCGCTATTACTAGAGGCACCAGCTTTCGGACGCTACCCGCCAGGGGGGATAAATTGGATAGCGTCACCGCTAGGTGCTCTTCTTCCGCGGTCAAACCGCTACCCAGTGGGAAGCTGGGAAGGTGTCCTTCTTCCATTGCCGGCTGCAATGCGCGCTGAATACGTGCGGGTGTGTTGTCGCGATGAGCTGCCAGGATGGCGTAGTCCGAGGGAAGCTTTCCAGCTTTTTTCGCCCGCTGCATGAGCTGCTGCTGAAAGGCGGAGTCGGTGATAGTCAACAGGGCGCCAATGACCTCGGCGTCAGTCTTGCCCCGCAGGTCTGCCGCGCCGTATTCGGTCACCACTATGTCGCGCAGGTGGCGCGGTATGGTGGTATGCGGGTAATCCCAGACGATGTTTGACTGGCGTTTGCCCTTGCGTGTGCGCGTGCTGGGCAAGGTGATAATGGACCGGCCACCCTCGAGCGCAAAAGCCTGTGCGACGAAGTTGTACTGGCCGCCCACCCCGCTGACCACGTTGTAATCAGCCAACCCGTCTGACACCACTGCGCCACCTAGCGTCACCATCATCGCGCTGTTGACGAAGCGCGCCGCGCAGCGTGCCGATCGTTTGCCCTGTTCATCCCCATATAGCTCGTTAGTGTAAGAGACGGGCATCATGGCAATCTTGCTGCGCAATTCCTCAGACATTTCTGTCAGGCGCAGGAAGAACCCCGGGCTGCCGACGAAAAACCCGGCATGCACCACCGCACCTTCTACTTCGCGCTTGATGATGCCGCTGGTCACCAGTTCAAGAAAGCCCTCCACAAGCATTTCCGTTACGCCATACAGGCCTTCGGTGAACGGCTGGCGGTGGGCGCTGGCATGCTTGGGGCGCTGCGGATTGAGCCGATCCATTAGCTCGCCATATAACGGGCTCTGCTGGTGCCGCAGAAGAAGACTGTGGGTGATGGCGTCTCCAATCGAGCCAATGCCTATCTGCAGGCTGCCGCCGTCTTCTATCAGGTTAGCGACTTCCAGGCCAATGGCATGGTCGATAATGGAGGCCGGCTTGTTCGGGGGCATGAACAGATCGAACTCATAGGCCGGTGCCCTGAGGATCATATCGAAATCGCTTGCGGGCCGGTCAGCAGACCCGCCCATGAACGGCAGCGCCGAATTCACCTGGCCCACGCTAAGTAACGATGAACGACCGCTGCGCCGCCTATCCAGCAGGTCAGCGCTGATATCCGGATTGCAGCTTAGGCTGAAACGCGTACCTGTTTGCGCATCGCCCGCTCCGGGTAGCGGCGCTACCAGTTGCAGTATCAGATTGACCCCGGCGTCAATCAGCTCGTCCAGCGCATGCGTGTAGTTGATCGAGGCATAGTGTTGCTGGGCCAGTGGTACACCGAGCCACTGGCCAGACTGCAAGAAGAAATCCTTGAATTTGATATTGTCTGGCAATTCGCCGGAGCGCACTGCCTGGGCGTACTCCAATGCGGGATAGGCATCGAACAGCCGGGCAGAAATCGGCTTCAGAAAGCGCTTCTCCAGCTCACTGCCGGGCCTGGGTCGTTCCAGGGTGAGTGCTGTTAGGATGCTCAGAGAAATACCCGGATCTGCGCAGGCTCGCCGGTACAGGGCATTCACCAGATGGTTGGCCTTGCCCAGGCCCAGGGGCAGACCGAGCACGATCTTGTTACCCAGCCGCTCCAGGATGATATCGACAAGGGCTTCGGATTCATTGAAATAGAGGGGGGCGTGCAACATTGAAACTCTCACAGCTAATAAAGTTTCCAGTATAGCGATCGCTGCGTGACTTTCGAGCACAGGCTACAATCGGCATGAACTGCCCGAAGGGAGGGGTATGTTGGCACTGGTGCACGGACTAGACAGTATCCAGCTAAATCACAACACAATAAGAAGAAAAGACATGCACGGCACACCATCATTACCAGTCAGAACCAAGCTCGCCTATGGCATAGGTCAGGTGGCGGAAACGATCAAGAGCACCGGCTTCGATATATTTCTATTTTTTTACTTCACTCAGGTTCTGGGTCTGACCGGCACGCTGGCAGGGCTTGCAGTGATGGTTGCGCTGATTTTCGACGCGGTCACCGACCCACTGGCCGGCTATGTCTCGGACCACTGGCGCTCGCGGTATGGGCGCCGGCATCCCTTTATGGTGGTGGCTGCTGTTCCGTTGGGTTTCGCCTGGTTTGGCCTGTTCATGCCACCGCAATCCTTGTCGCAGGTAGGCTTGTTTTTCTGGTTGTCCGGCTTCGCCATTCTGGTGCGCGGCATAATGACCCTGTATTACGTACCCTACCTAGCCCTCGGCGCCGAGCTAACCAAGGATTACCAGGAACGCACTTTGGTTGCTGCCTGGCGTGGCGTTTGTGGTGTTCTGGCTGCAGCACTGGTGGTACTCGTGGGGTTGTCGCTGTTTTTTCCTGACAGCGCCGAATTCGAGAACGGTTTGCTCAACCCGGCGGGTTACCCGAAGGTTGCGCTGGCTGGCGCCATTATCATGAGTCTGGCCATCCTGCTCTCTGCCTGGGGCACGCGCGATCGTATTGCCTTGCTTCCCAAGGCTTCCAACAGTCTAGTGCGTGCCCCTGTGCGCGAGGATATAGCCGCTGCCTGGGGTAATGTATCGTTTCGCGCGTTGTTTGTCGGGACCATGCTGGTGGCAGTCTCGATCGGCATCGTGCAGACATTGAACATGCACCTCAACGTGTATTTCTGGCAGCTATCAAGCTCCGCCATTGCTTTCCTGGCGATCGGTTTGCTGGTGGGCTGGCCGGTTGGCATTATGCTGGCGGCGCCTTTACATAGGCGTTTCGACAAGAAGCGGACCATCATCGTTGCCGCGCTGATTGGGCCGTTGGCGGGTAACGTCGCAGTGGTAGCGCGATTGCTCGGTGTCTTCCCGGAGCAGGGCAGCCCGTTATTTGTACCCTTGATCTTCAGCGTGTTGTTCGTTGCGGGTGTCGCCGCGGGGTTGGCAATGATTTCCGGTGCATCGATGATGGCGGATGTCACCCAAGAGCACCACTTCCGCACGGGCCGCAGTCAGGAAGGCTTTCTGTTCAGTGCCACCGCCTTTACCGGCAAGATGGCGGCAGCAGTTGGCTATCTGGTTGCAGGCGTTGGCCTGGATCTCATTGGCTTTCCGGTGCAGGCCGAACCCAGCCAGGTCACTCTGGCGGAGGTGACCCGGCTGGCGTGGCTTAATCTGTCGGCTTGCCTGTTCGGTTTTGCTTCGGTGTGCGCGTATTTTTTCTACGGTATTGACCGTGCCCGACAGGAGCATACGGCTCGCGAATTGGCCGCGCGCGAGGCGCTGCTCTAATAGGAGTGGTTATTTGACTGGCATAGTGTCCTACCAAGCTGTGGCCAACATCGTACTGGCGGTCCATGTGGGGCTGGTCGTCTTTGTTGTGCTGGGATTGCTGGTGATCATTGCCGGCAATCTGCGTGGCTGGCGCTGGGTAAACAATCTGTGGTTTCGCCTGGCACACCTAGGGACAATCCTAGTCGTCGTCGGCGAAGCCTGGCTCGGTATCGTCTGTCCCCTCACTACGCTGGAAATGTGGCTGCGGCGCCAGGGCGGCGCCGATACCTATACAGGAAGCTTTATCGAGTATTGGCTGCAGTCAGTGCTGTATTTCGATTTGCCGCCATGGGTATTTGTACTTATCTATAGTCTTTTCGCGGCTCTGGTGCTGGCGTGCTGTTGGGTCTTTCCACCCCGCTTTCGGCGCAGCCAGCACTAGAGGCCGCTTCAGGCTCTTTCCAGCGCCAGTGCGACGCCTTGTCCGCCGCCGATGCACAACGTTGCCAGCCCCTTCTTTGCGTCGCGGCGCAGCATCTCGTGCAGGAGCGTGACCAGTACCCGGCACCCTGATGCGCCGATCGGGTGGCCTAAAGCGATGGCGCCACCATTGACGTTGACCTTCTTGGCGTCCCACTTGAGCTCGCGGCCTACAGCCAGTGCCTGCGCAGCAAAGGCCTCATTAGCCTCGATCAGATCCAGATCGGCTAGCTGCCAACCAGCTTTCTGCAGGCAACGCTGGGTGGCGGAAACTGGTCCTATACCCATGATGGCGGGATCGACGCCAGCATTCGCGTAGGCAGCGATTCGGGCCAGTATGGGTAAACCCAGCTGTTCGGCCTTGGCAGCACTCATTAGCATCACAGCGGCAGCGCCGTCATTCAGGCCCGACGCATTTCCTGCGGTAACACTGCCATCTTTCTGGAACGCCGGACGCAGTTTCCCTAGCGATTCGGCTGTTGTGCCGGCCCGGGGCTGTTCGTCACGGGTGACGAGTAGCGGATCGCCCTTGCGTTGGGGCACGCTGACGGGTGTGATTTCAGTGTCGAAATGGCCCGCGTCCTGGGCAGCAACAGCTTTCTGCTGGGAGGCCGCAGCGAACGCGTCCTGTTCTTCACGGCTGATCTGGTACTTGTTGACCAGATTTTCGGCAGTGATGCCCATGTGATAGTCGTTGAATGCATCCCACAGGCCGTCATGAATCATGCTGTCGATCAGCTTGCCGTGTCCCATGCGCAAGCCTGTGCGGGAGCTGGGCATGAGGTGAGGCGACAAGCTCATGGACTCCTGACCACCGGCGATAATGACGTCGGCATCACCGCAGCGGATCGCCTGGGCGCCCAGATGCAGAGCCTTGAGGCCTGAGCCACAGACCTTGTTCAGATTGAATGCGGGTACGCTGAAGGGCAGTCCGCCGTGTATGGCAGCCTGTCGTGCGGGATTCTGGCCGCAGCCGGCAGTGAGTACCTGGCCGAGTATGACTTCGTCAACAATCGCGGGATCTATTGCGGTTTTTTCCAGTAACGCACGGATGACCGTGGCACCCAGCTCATGGGCTGGTATACCGGCAAATTGACCGGCAAAATTGCCGATGGCGGTACGGGTGGCGGCGACAATCACGACGTCTTGCATGGCTATTCCTCTATGCGAATGCTTGGATGGGCACAAGCATAGAGGGGTGATTAGATCAGGACAAGGAGTGTCTCATTCGCGATTCAGTCGATGCTCGATCAGTTCTTCGACCACCGCTGGATCGGCTAGCGTGGAGATGTCGCCCAGGGTGTCGAGCTCATCGCAGGCGATCTTGCGTAAAATACGGCGCATGATCTTGCCTGAGCGGGTCTTAGGTAGGCCGGGTGTCCACTGGATAAAATCCGGCTTGGCGAACGATCCCACCTGCTCGGTAACGAACGCCTTGAGCTCCTTGATCAGATCCTCGCTAGGGGTCACACCGCGCATGGGCATAACATAAGCGTAGATGCACTGACCCTTGATGTCGTGCGGGCACCCGACAACTGCAGCCTCGGCGACGGAGTCATGCAGTACCAAGGCGCTCTCGACCTCGGCGGTACCGATACGGTGACCGGAGACGTTAAGCACGTCATCGACGCGCCCGGTAATCCAGTAGTAGCCGTCTTCATCGCGTCGTGCACCGTCTCCGGTGAAGTACACGCCCTTGTAGGCGCTGAAGTAGGTATCGACCAGACGTTGATGATCGCCGTAGACAGTACGGATCTGGCTAGGCCAGGACCGTTTGATCACCAGATTGCCGCTGGCTACCCCTTCCAGCTCGTTGCCTTCGGGGTCGAACAGCGCTGGTTCGACACCAAAGAATGGCCGTGTCGCCGAGCCGGGTTTTAGATCGGTTGCGCCGGGCAGGGGGGTGATCATGATGGAGCCGGTTTCAGTCTGCCACCAGGTATCGACTATCGGGCAGCGCATTTCGCCGACAACATGGTAATACCATTCCCAGGCCTCGGGGTTGATCGGTTCACCGACACTACCAAGCAAGCGCAAGCTTGCACGTGAGGTGCTGGTGACCAGTTCGTTGCCTTGGGCCATCAGGGCGCGGATCGCGGTGGGGGCGGTGTAAAAGATGTTGACCTTGTGCTTGTCGACGATCTGCCAGCAGCGTGATGCATCGGGGTAGGTCGGCACGCCCTCGAACATCAGCGTGGTGGCGCCGTTACACAGAGGACCATAGACAATATAGGAGTGCCCGGTGATCCAACCCACATCTGCCGTGCACCAATAGATTTCACCCTCGTGATAATCGAACACGTAATGATGGGTCATTGCTGAGCCCAACAGATAACCGCCTGTGGTGTGCAGTACGCCCTTTGGCTTGCCGGTAGAACCGGAGGTGTAGAGGATGAACAGAGGGTCTTCACTGTCCATCGACTCGGCTGTGCATTCAGCACTGACCGCAGCGCAGGCCTCGTGGTAAAAAATATCGCGATGTTCGTGCCAGTCGATATCGCCCCCGGTACGTTTGACTGTAACGACCGTGTGCACGCCGGGGCAGTCTTGCAATGCCTTGTCCACATTCTGCTTCAGCGGAACATGCTTGCCCCCGCGCACGCCTTGGTCTGCGGTGATGACCGCCTGGCAATCGGAGTCGTTTATGCGATCGCGCAGAGCATCGGATGAGAATCCGCCAAACACAACAGAATGTACGGCGCCGATGCGCGCGCAGGCCAGCATGGCGTATGCGGCTTCAGGGATCATCGGCATGTACAAACAGACCCGTTCGCCTTTTTTGACGCCACGTGCGCGCAACACATTCGCCAGCCGGCAGACATGTTCGTGCAATTGGCGATAGGTGATATTCAGAGATTCTGACGGATCGTCACCCTCCCAGATAATGGCAGTCTGGTCAGCCCGGGTGGCCAGGTGGCGATCGACGCAGTTGGTGCTTACATTGAGTTTGCCGTCAATGAACCAAGCGGCTTCACCGTTGATCATGTTGCTCTCTTGCACACGACTCCAGGGCTTGTCCCAGGTCAGAAAACGCTCGGCCTGCTCCGCCCAGAACAGGTCTGGCTGCTCGATCGACTGCTTGTACATGCGGTTATAACCGGCTTCATCGACGTGCGTATCGGCGCGAGCTGCGTCGGATACCTTGTGGTTTTCGATCTTGTACATGACTCGGATCCTCTTGTTTTTGTCTGCGGTGCGGCCGAAAGCGTTCTTGCTTCAAGCGTCGGCCATTACCGAAGGCAATTCAACCCTTCTTTGGTCTGATAGCGCGGGATAAGAGAGGTGTCGATGTTAGCGGTATGCAGGTGGCCAGCGCCGATAGGTGCGCCGGCCACAGCGGATGTGCTGAGGACAGGGGCGGGTCAGCGCAAGTCGAAAAGCAGGTTGTCGATTAGTCGTGTGTTACCCAGGTAAGCGGCTGCCAGGATGACCATGTCACGGGTGTCGGCATCGACAGGGTTCAGTGTGAGTGCATCGCGCAGGTCGAGATAGTCGGCACGCAGGCCTGAATCTGCCAGACGCTGACGGGCTGCTTCGATCAAAACAGGGTAGTCTCGCTCACCGTCCTTAACCGATTTGGCAACTTGTTGCAGTGTTTCGAACAGCACTGGAGCCGTCCGGCGTTGCTCTGTACTGAGGTAGCCATTGCGGGAAGAGAGGGCGAGGCCGTCTTCCGCGCGCACAGTTGGCTCCCCCATGACGTGAACCGGCAGGCACAGGTCGTGGGCCATCTTGCGAATAACTGCCAGCTGCTGATAGTCCTTCTGGCCAAATACGGCCAGATCAGGCTGTACGATATTGAGTAGCTTGCAGACTACGGTGGCTACACCTTCAAAATGCCCCGGCCGGCTGGCTCCGCACAGACCTTCGGAGACCACTGGCACGCTGATCCGTGTATGGCCGTCCATCCCGTCTGGGTATATTTCCTTGACGTTGGGAGCGAACACTAGGTTGGCGCCAGCATCCAGCACCTTGCGTTGGTCTTCTTCCAGCGTCCGTGGATAGCTCTCCAGATCTTCGCCAGCACCAAACTGCAGGGGGTTGACAAAGATGCTGACCACAACGAAATCAGTACGTTGTCGCGCCTTGTCGACCAGGGTTACATGACCTGCATGCAGGTTGCCCATGGTCGGCACCAGGCCAATACGCTTGCCATCCTGTCGGGCGCGCGCGAGAGCTGCGCGCAGCTGGGCAATAGTGTGCAGGGTATTCATCGCTATTAAAACTCGTGTTCAGCGGCAGGAAATTCGATTTTTTTCACTGCTTCGACATAGGCGCGCAAGGCGGACGGCACATCCTGCTGGTCGAGCATGAAGTTTTTCACAAAGCGTGGCTGGCGGTGACCGCGGGTCAGCCCCAACATGTCATGTACCACCAATACCTGTCCGTCGGTGCCGCTGCCTGCACCGATACCAATGACTGGCACGGCCACTGCCTTGGTTATCGCATTGGCCAGAGCACTGGGTACGCATTCGAGCAACAACATGTTCGCGCCTGCTGCTTCCAGGGCCTTGGCGTCCGCGAGAATCGCCTGTGCCTGTTCGTCTGCGCGACCCTGGACCTTGTAGCCACCGAGCAGATTCACTGCTTGCGGGGTCAGTCCCATGTGCGCGCACACAGGGACACCATTCTGGACCAGCGCATGGATAATCGGTGCCAACCATCCGGCGCCCTCGAGCTTGACCATGTGAGCACCAGCCTGCATCAATTGTGCACTACTGGCGAGTGCCTGCTCTGCGTTGGGGTAGGACATGAACGGCAGGTCAGCCATGATGAATGCGCTGGTGTTGCCGCGTTTTACGGCGCGGGTATGGTAAACCATGTCGGCAACGGTCACCGGCAAGGTGCTGTCATTGCCTTGCAATACCATTCCCAGTGAATCGCCCACCAGAATCACCTCAACTCCGGCCTCATTGACCAGCTTGGTAAAGGTAGCGTCATAAGACGTCAAACAGGTGATTTTTTCACCGTTCTGCTTGAGCTTGCTCAGCGTTGTCAGGGTTACGTCAGGCATGGCGAGATTCCATTGGTTCGGCCTCGGCGAGGCGTCGGACAGTTAAGCATCGGCCGGATTGTGTCGCGGCGCGAGCTCATTTTGCTCAGGACGCTGTCGTATAGACAGGCAGTATAGACCTGATGCTTGGGCGCATGGTGGCGTCTGTATGCGGGTGCCATCTTTTACCCTTGTGCCGGCAGATCGGCAAGCGCTTCGAGAGATCCTGCCGGGCATTCTTTCAGTAGTTGTTGCAAAGACGTACCGTCCGGCATGGTCAGCTTCGGGTCCAGCTCGGCCAATGGATAAAGTACGAAGGCGCGGGCGCACATGTGGTAATGCGGCACCTGCAATCGGTCACAGGAAATCTGCTGATTACCGTATAGCAACATGTCCAGATCCAGTGTGCGCGGGCCCCAGCGTTCGGCTTTGCGGGTCCGGCCTTGTTGTTGCTCGATTCGCTGTAATGCGTCCAGTAATATCAATGGCTGCAGCGCGGTGTCGATGAGTGCTACCGCGTTCGTGTAATCGGGTTGATCCTGCGGCCCCATGGGCGCGCTACGATACAGTCGCGAACAACTTAGAAGCTCGGTGTCTGGTAATGCCGCAAGGGCATCACAGGCACGATAAAGCTGCGTAGCGGGGTCTGATTGGTTGCTCCCCAGGCCGATGTAGCACCGGTTTCTCATGAATCTGCTGAGGTTTTGGGTTTGCGCTTTTTGCGATTGCGAGGACGTTTCGGACCCGCGCCAGTGTCATCAAGATCGCCGATCATTTTGCGTCGCTGGTCTGCCGACGCATCCTGATAGCGCGTCCACCATTGACCAAGACCGTTAGTTTGCTCGCCGGCCGATTCGCGCAGCAACAGAAAATCATAGGCAGCGCGGAAGCGAGGATGTTCAAGCAACTGGTCGGCTCGGCGACCGTTGCGCCGTTCCAGGCGCGGCTGCATGTCCCAGATTTCTCGAAGGGGAACGCTGAATCGCTTGGGTATGGCGATGTGCTGACATTGCTCAGTGAGTAGATCCTGAGCCGCTTGCTGCTGAGCGGGGATGGTCGGTATACCCTGAGCTTCCAGTTCCTTTATACGCGGTGCGAGTGCAGGCCACAGCAGCGCTGCAAATAAAAATGCAGGCGTCACCGGGCGTCCCTCACGAATGCGATCGTCAGTGTTGCGCAAAGCCTGGCGGATAAGGGCCAGGCTATACTCAGGATTCTCTTCGATGGCTTCTTCGGTGTCGGGAAAGAGCGGCTCGAACAGGTAGTAGTAGTGCAGAAGATCAAAGGTCTTCTCGCCCTGTCCGCTCATTAATAGCTTGAGCGATTCGTCGAATAGACGAGCGGCTGGAATATCGAATAGCAGGTCGGTCATGTCCGGAATCGGGGCAGCGCTGTGGGCCTCGATCTCGAAACCCAGTTTGGCGGCAAAACGGACGGCGCGCAGCATGCGTACGGGGTCTTCCTGGTAACGCTGCTCAGGATCACCTATGAGCCGCACCAAACCGTTGCGGATATCGTGCATGCCGTTAGCGTAATCGTGGATATGCCCGGTGCTAACGTCGTAGTACAACGCGTTGATGGTGAAGTCACGACGCTGGGCATCCTGTTCGAAGTTGCCATACACGTTGTCACGCAGCAAGCGACCGGATTCGCTTTGACGTGATTTCTCGTCGCCCTGAGATTCTCCGGCATCGTCATCAGCGTGACTGGCGCGAAACGTAGCTACTTCGATTATCTCGCGGCCAAAATGCACGTGAACCAGTTTGAATCGGCGGCCAATCAGCCTCGCATTGCGAAAGGTGGCTCTGACTTGTTCAGGTGTTGCACTGGTGGCTACGTCATAGTCCTTCGGGGACATGTTAAGAAGGGAGTCACGTACACAGCCACCCACTACGAACGCTTGAAAACCCGCCTGTTGCAATCGCTCAACCACGTTGACGGCATTTTTGCTCAGGTTTTCACGGCGCAAATTATGCTGGCTTGCGGGGATAATTGACGGCGTCGTCCGCCTGTGTGTTGGGCGGCCAAAGGGAGTGGGCAATTTCTTCAACAACTTTCGAATCATAAGTACAGGCTTTCCACCGGCATATTCAAACCCGATTTAAAGGGCTGAAGTTAGCATAAGCGTCAGGGGGAACAGCACTGATTAGCACATCATCGGAATATATGCGGTGACACGCAGGGGTCAGCTCATCGCCTGACTTGACTGAGGTGTATTCTAGCCTGAATAGTACAGGAATTGAATTAAGTGCAGAAATTGAGGTAAAGCGAGAGGGGATAGCAAGAAGTCTGACGAGGAAATAAAACGGATGTTGATAGAAAACTCAAGGGGAGCATGTACTCCCCCCAATGGTTTTTTATTATTTTTATTTTATCTGCAATTCTTTTTGTTCGGCAGAAGCGACAATGTCGCTCGGCGATAGCCCATCCCGGGTTGTCTAAAACAAACGTATTGCTTTGGAAGCTTATGTCTTAATTCGAGGCCTATCATTGGCTCTGGACAGTCATGTTGCTATGGCAACCATTATTGTTATATGTCCAGACGAACGTCCTGTTCGCGGGGTAAGCACACATTCTCCAAAAAAATCTGTTTGCTGCGACTCTCACGTTTTGTTTTTATTGTGTGTGTAGTCAGATTTTATTTTTATTGTATGTTTCTTGGTTTTTATTGTTGTTATACCAAATATAAAGCATTCGCCGTGCCAACTTTGAATATCCGTTTTAAAACAATAGGTTGCGTTTTCAAGGTGATATGTATGGAGCAGCTTTAAAGCGGGGCGTTACCTATCAACCCGAAGAAGTGTTACGCATAGCCCGGGCCGGGGTAACACTTTTGGCGGGAGATGTTGGGTAACAGGTAACACTGAGGTGGGCCTTGCACCGCCAGCGGATGTTCTCGCTGGCGGTGGGCGAATGCTTTGCTCAGGAATTAGCGGTCTTTTTGCGGGGGATGCCGAGACGCTGGCGTCTTTCCCATAGGCATTTACGGCTGATACCCAGCTTGTGGGCCAGCTCCGTCTCGGTCATCCGTTCCTGGTGTTCTAGTACAAAATGCTGGAAATAGTCTTCCAAAGACAAGTCTTCGGTTGGCTCGCTACTTACACTTTGGTCCTGGCTCATGGTTTCCAGCGCGTTGGCCGCCTGGGATGCGCGCTCATGTTCTACGTCCAGTTCGATGCCCAGCAGTTCGGTTGAAATTTCGTCCTCATCGCAAAGGATGGCAGCGCGCTCGATAGCATTTTCCAGTTCACGTACGTTGCCACGCCAGGTATGCAACCGAATCGCCTGTTTGGCTTCGTCGCTGAAGTGCAAGCCTGCCTGATCCACATTACGGCCGGCACGGGTGAGCAAAGCCTCGGCAATCAGCATGATGTCTTCGCCGCGGTCGCGCAGGGGCGGGAGGCGAAGCTCTATTACGTTGAGGCGATAATACAAGTCCTCGCGAAACAGCCCCTGACGGGCCAGGGTCTTGAGGTCCCGGTGGGTGGCAGCGACCAGGCGGACATTGACCTTGTGCGACTGTACCGAACCGACCCGGCGTATCTCGCCTTCCTGCAGTACGCGCAATAGTCGCGCCTGGGCTTCGAGGGGCAGCTCGCCAATTTCGTCGAGAAACAGCGTGCCGCCGTCAGCCGCTTCAACCAGGCCGGTGCGCCCGGACGTGGCCCCGGTAAAAGAGCCCTTCTCGTGACCGAATAGCTCGGATTCAATCAAGGCTTCCGGAATGGCGGCGCAGTTGACCGAAATCATGGGTGCCTTGGCCCGGCGTGAATGTTCGTGTAATGCCTTGGCCACCAGCTCCTTGCCGGTACCGGACTCGCCTTGGATGAGTACAGTCGAATCGGTTGGCGCGACCTTGCTGATGCGCTTGAACAGCGTTTGCATGGAGGGGCTGGTGCCAATGATACCCATGGTCTGGTCTGCGGCGGCACCTGTCGATGGTTTGCCCGCCGTTGCATTACGCTCGGGCGCAGCGGAAGCCTGAGCCCGTGGCTGGCTGCGTCGAGCCTGGCTGTCCTGAATGATACGGGCGACGGCTTGCAGCATTTCTTCGTGATCGAACGGCTTGGCAATGTAATCGACCGCACCCAGTTTCATTGAGTCCACCGCTGAACGCAGACTGGCGTAGCTGGTCATGATCAGTACGGGAGTATCGGGCGCGCGCCGAATCATTTCAGTCCCGGGGTCTCCTGGTAAACGCAGATCGCTGATCACCAGGTCGAAGGAGTTCAAATCGAATTGATTGACTGCATCAGCGACTGATCCGGCTTCGCTTACCTGATAATGGTGCCGCTCCAGCAAGCGACGCAGTGCGGAGCGGATGATTGCCTCGTCTTCTACAACCAGAATATGTGACATAGGTACCTCATGCTCGGTGACCGCCAACAATGACTCAAGCGGTAGCACCGTTGCTCAAAACGCTGTAGCGGGGCAAGGTTATGGTGAACCGTGTGCCGCGCTGAAGTATGGGGTCTGCCGGGCTGTCGATGGTTATCTGTCCATAGTGCTCTTCGATAATCGAGTAGACCAGTGCCAAACCGAGCCCTGTTCCTGTCCCTGGTTGCTTGGTGGTGAAAAATGGCTCGAACAGACGGTCCATGATGGCCTTGTCTATCCCGCTGCCCTGGTCCTCGACATGCAGCAGTACCTGATGTTCGTTCTGCTGGGTTGAAATGGTGATGGTATCGGCGTTGCGACTCGCATCACGGGCATTGCCCAGCAGATTGATCAGAACCTGGACCAGGCGCTGACTATCCCCGGCGACTACATGTTCAGGACTACAAAGGTTAACATAAATCACCTCAGGGCCCTGACGATTGAGTGACAGCAGATGAACAGCTTCGCTGGTACAGGCGGCCAGATCGACCTCTTCATTACTGTTGTTGTGCCGGCTACCAACGTGGGCGAAATTGACCAGAGACTGGACGATGCGCGATATACGTCGGGTTTGTTCAATCACCTGTTCGGCCATTTCCCGGGCCTCGGGCTGATCTGACTCTTCGCGCAGATTTTGCGCCAGGCAGGCAATGCCGGTGACCGGGTTACCGATCTCGTGGGCTACGCCGGCAGCCAGGCGACCGATGGATGCCAGGCGCTCGGAGTGCATCAATTCGTCCTCAAGCATCTGGTTCTCGGTCTGGTCCTCGATCAGCAGCACCAGGCCACTGCTGACCACGTTGCCGGGTTCGTCGATAGCTGCCTTATGCAAGCTGAGCCACTGAGTATGGCCATTGACCAACAGTTGTTGTTTGTGCAGGTGAGCTGACTGATCACTGACGAAGCGGGCCAGTAGCTCATTCCAGGGCTTGGCAATGTTGTCTAGTCGCGAGCCAACGACGCTGTCCGCGCTGATTCCGGTCAACGCGTGCATGGCCCGATTCCACATCAGTATCTCGTTGTCTTTGGCTAGTGAGCATACGCCCATGGGGAGGTCCTGCAGTGTCTGTCGATGGTAGCGACGCAACGCGTCAAGCTCGGCTGCCAGACCGGTGAGGCGCGAATGGTAGTCCTCCAGGCGGTTCTCGATGAAGTGAATGTCTTCAGTGACATAGCCTTCGCGTGCCATTTTGAATGGGAGAAAGGTGGTGATGATTTCCTGCGCGACACTGGGTCCCATCAGCCCCGATAGATTGGCTTCGAGGCGATCACGCAGACGCCGCAGGGCGTACGGGCGGTGCTCGTCAAAAGGCAGTTGCAGATCCCGCAGGGCCTGCTCGACTTCCTGTTGTGCGGTTTTGTTGCCCAACGGCTTGGCCAGTTGTTGGGCGAATTCCTGGGGTGAGTTGGCGATCAGCTCCATGCGCTGGGGCCGGCTGACGTTGTCCACCGAACAGGCTTCGGCGGCGCTCTGTTCCTCACTTGAGCGCTGGGTAAACATTGAAATACTGGTGAAAGTAAAAATGTTTGCCGCAAGCGAAGCGATGGCTGCCAGATGCCAGGTGTCGGCATTGAAGCTCAGTGTCTGGCCCAGTATCTGCAGATCCGTCACCTCGGTGACCAGGGGCAGCAGCAGGGTGATAGCCCAGACCAGCATGCCAGCAATCAGTCCACCGATGAAACCGCGACGGTTGGCCTGTTGCCAGTAGAGTACAGAGAGTGCTCCTGGCAGAAACTGCACGGTAGCTACAAAGGAGGCAATACCCAAATTTGCCAGATGCTGCTCTGCTCCGAGTAAAAGGTAGAAGCCGTAGCTGGCCATGATGATGGTGGCGATAAGGGTGCGTCGAGTCCACAGTAGCCAGCGATAGATGTTGTTTTCCGCGCTGGGTTGATAAATAGGCAGTACCAGGTGATTGAGGACCATACCTGATAGCGCCAACGTGACGACAATGATCAGGCCGCTGGCGGCGGAGAGTCCGCCGACGAACGCGAGCAATGTCAGCCAGTCAGCGCCAGCGGCCATGCCCAGTCCCAGTGTGAAATACTCGGGATTGGTTGGGATACCCAAATATAAACCGGCCCAGAGTATCGGTGGTACGGCGAGGCTGATCAAAAGCAGAAACAGGGGTAGACCCCAGCTCGCTGTGGCTATAGCGCGCGGGTTCAGGTTTTCGGTAAACGCCATATGGTACATGTGAGGCATGACAATGGCGGACGCAAAGAAGACCAACAACAATGTGCGCCAGGGGCCTTCCTGCAGTGGCGAGTGGAGAGTTTGCAAGGCCTGCTGGTTATAGGTGAGCCATGATTCCAGTCCTGCAGGACCGCCAAAAACGCCGTAAAGCGCATACAGTCCGACAGCGCCGATGGCGATAAGCTTGACCAGGGATTCGAACGCGATGGCGATCACTAATCCTTCGTGCTTTTCCCGGGTGGAAATATGCCGTGCGCCGAACAAAATGGCAAACAGAGTGATCAGCACGCAGAACCCGAGGGCGACCGTATTTTGTCCGGTTTCCTGAGTAAGAATCTGGACCGAATCGGCCACTGCCTGGATTTGCAGTGCGAGCAGGGGCAGCACACCAATCAGCATGCATAAGGTTGTCAGGGTCCCCGCCAGGGTGCTGCGAAAACGAAAGGCGAACAGGTCAGCCAGGGACGACAATTGATAGGTGCGGGTGATGCGCAAAATTGGGCTGAGAAGGACTGGGGCGAGCAGAAAAGCTCCGCATACGCCTAGGTAATAGGTGAGAAACCCATAGCCGTATTCGTAGGCAAGTCCCACCGTGCCATAGAAGGCCCAAGCACTGGCATACACGCCCAGGGACAACGTGTACACGGCCGGATGCTGTAACAATGCGCGGGGCAGCATGCCGCGCTCGGTCACCCAAGCTACGCCAAACAGCGTCAGTAGATAGAGAACGCTGATCAGTAGAAGGTGACTTAACTCAAAGCTCATCGGCATCTTTCGGACTCTGCAGCACAATGCCGGCGATAATCAGGATCAGCCAGAGCATGTAAGGGCGATACCAGGCTCCCTGTGGCTCGATCCACCAATCCATGATGGCGGGCGAGAACAGGTATATGCCGATCACCAGCAATAGTACTAGGCGATAAATATACATGGGCGTCCGTGGGTCGACGACCGCTGGGCAGTCGTTGTGGCCTGCGCGCCGTCGTGCGGCTGAACAGGTGGTGCACTAGGTTAATCAGGCCGGGCGCGCTTGCCAAGCTCCGACGTTCATTCTGGTATTTCGATCTGCTGAAGTATCTCACGACTAGGGGGAAGCCGCATTGGCTGCCAGTGTTCGATGCCCCAGGCGATTAATTCAGCCACTGGTGCGCCCCGAAGCGTTGCTGGAGGCTGCTGGTCAAGCACGATCAGAGCTGAAAAGAGGCTGGCAGATGCCGCTTGCGAGTGGATCGGGGCTGACCCCAGTCGTTTGCTGAGTTTCTGGCCGTGACGCGCCATCATTAGCGGAATATGCATATAAGCAGGCGCTGGCGCCTGCAATAATTGATAAAGCCATAGCTGACGGGGTGTTGATTCGAGCAAGTCTGCACCGCGCACTATGTCGGTAACACTCTGCGCAATGTCATCCATGACGACTGCGAGCTGATAGGCGATGATTCCGTCCCGACGACGAACCACGAAGTCCCCGATGTCACTCTCCAGGCCCTGACTGATTTTGCCCTGCAAGCGGTCAGTGAACGCAATGGGTTCATCCGTCACCCGCACCCGGACTGCGTGATCGGCAGCAGGGGGTAAATGTCGCCCGCGGCAGGTGCCGGGGTAAACACCATGTTGAGCGGTAAGGTCTTGGCGCGAACAATCACAGTAATAAGCCAAGCCCTGATCTACCCAGTGATGGATTTGCTCGTGATAGCTTTTTTGGTGTTGGCTCTGTATGAGAATAGGGCCATCCCATTCCATTCCATGAGCAGTCAGTGCCTGAAGTATCTGGTCCTGTGCGCCGGGTTTGTTGCGTGGCTGATCCAGATCTTCCATGCGAACCAGCCAATGGCCATGCCGTTGGCGTGCGTCCAGGAAGCTGGCGAGAGCAGCCAGCAAAGAACCGAAATGCAAGGCCCCACTGGGTGTGGGAGCGAAGCGTCCAGTACAGCTGTCAGCGGGGGAGGACATGGAAAACTGCCTGGTTCAACGAACAAGTCATGTCGACCAGATCCAGCACCGGTGTAGGGCAGATCTGATCGAGACAGCTAGGATCAGCTACCGACCTGCTTCTCCTTGATTTCAGCAAGGGTCTTGCAGTCGATACAGAGTGTGGCAGTCGGACGTGCTTCAAGACGACGAATGCCGATCTCGACGCCACAGGAGTCACAGAAGCCGTAATCGTCATCGTCGATACGCTGCAGTGTCTGATCGATCTTGCGGATCAATTTACGCTCGCGGTCGCGGGCCCGCAGCTCGAGGCTGAATTCCTCCTCCTGGCTGGCGCGGTCTGCGGGATCGGGGAAGTTGGCGGCCTCGTCCTGCATGTGATGGACGGTACGGTCTACCTCCTCCATTAGCTCGCGTTTCCATCCGTTGAGAATGGCGGCGAAATGCTCGAGCTGCTGCTCGTTCATGTACTCCTCGCCTTTCTTTTCCTTATAGGGTGCGAACCCACGGATCAACATTGAATTCTTTTCTTTGGCATTGCTGGGCATGAGGACCCCTCACTTTTTAGCTCGATCTTCCAGTGCCAGGCCCACATCGCTGATGGCCTGAGGGTGCAGCCGGTGGCGTGCAAGCCGGCAAAACTACCAGAACCTGATCAACCGCGCTACTGTTTGCCGTCAGAAGGTTGAACTGGTTGACGATGGTCGGTGCAAACAGGCTGTTTGGTGTGGCCTGGAAGGGTATCATTCAGCGCTCAGATCACATTGATAGGGAGCACGCATGCGCAGGCAGGGTTGGGCACAACGCACACGGGACATACAGGCTTTCCATGTGATGAGTGTGCTGGCGCGGGCGAAAACGCTCGAAGCGCAGGGCCATGACGTGATCCATATGGAAATTGGCGAGCCTGACTTTTCAACGCCCGCGCCCATTGTGCGTGCGGGGCAGGCGGCGCTGGCATCAGGCCAGACTGGATATACCCCTGCACTGGGTTTGCCTGCCCTGCGCGAGGCGATAGCAGGCCTCTATGCTCAGCGCTACGGCGTCGATCTCGACCCCGCACGCGTGGTAGTCACTCCTGGTGGTTCTGCAGCGCTGCTACTGATCACCTCGTTACTGGTCGATCCGGGCCAGAGCATGTTGATGGCTGATCCGTCCTATCCCTGTAATCGCAATTTTCTCCGCCTGCTGGGCGCCCACGCGAAGATGATACCCACCGGGCCGGACAGCGCTTACCAGCTTACGCCCGAGCTGGTGGTTCAGCACTGGGACGCAAGCTGTTCTGCCGTGCTTGCGGCCTCCCCATCCAACCCTACAGGAACAGTATTGAGCCGCGAACAGTTGCAGAATCTCGCGACATCGGTGGAGAGTCTGAATGGACATCTTGTCGTGGATGAGATCTATCACGGGTTGACCTATGACTGTCGTGCCAGTTCGGTACTGGAGGTTGCTCCTGATGCTTTCGTGTTGAACAGTTTTTCCAAGTGCTTTGGCATGACTGGCTGGCGTCTGGGTTGGTTAATTGCGCCTGAGGCGGCGATTCCAGAGCTGGAAAAACTGGCCCAGAATCTCTATATCTGCGCGCCACACATGGCCCAAGTGGCCGCGCTTGCCGCATTTGGCGAAGAGACCATGGCCATTTGCGAGGAGCGCCGTCAAGCCTTTCACTCGCGGCGTGACTTTCTTTTGCCGGCGCTGCGTGATCTCGGTTTTGCTATCCCGGTCACCCCTGAAGGCGCGTTCTATTTGTATGCCGATATCCAGAAGCACTCTGCCGACAGTACGTCGTTTTGCCAGCAACTTCTGGAGAGTGAGTATCTCGCGGTTACCCCTGGCCTGGATTTCGGACACTATCGCCAGCATGAGCATGTACGTTTTGCTTATACGGCGTCTCTGGATCGCCTCGCGATGGCGGTCGATCGACTCGATCGGAGGCTCAGGTAGTGGCTGAAACCTTGCTTGCGTTCGAGCCCTCGCTGTTGAGTGGTGTGTTGATCAAGCGTTACAAACGTTTCCTTGCCGATGTGCGTCTGGATGATGGACGCGAAATGACGGTGCATTGCCCCAACACGGGCTCGATGACAGGCTGCGCTGTTCCCGGTAGCCGCGTGTGGGTTCGTCTGGAGAGCAAGGCCGGACGTAAACTACCCGGTAGCTGGGAGTTGGTGGAAACCCAGCCCGGGCAGCTCGCCTGTATCCACAGCGCGCGGGCGAACAAGGTGGTTGCGGCGGCGCTGGCGCGTGGACTGATAGCTCCGCTTGCCGGCTACGCTTCTGCGCGGCCTGAGGTCAGGCTGCCAGGTGGTCAGAGTCGGTTTGATTTTTTACTGAGTGATCCTGATGAGTGCGTCGTCGAGGTCAAGAGCGTGACTCTGGCCGTGGGCGAGGGTGTCGGCGCTTTTCCCGATGCGGTTAGCCTGCGCGGACAAAAACACCTGCGTGAACTGACGGAGCTTGCCGCGAAAGGTCGCCGTGCCTGTCTGCTGTTCTGCGTGATGCGCTCAGGCATCGAGCGAGTGCGGGCTGCCAGCGAGATTGATCCCGAATACGCGCGGCTGTTGCGCCAGGCAGTGGATCAGGGTGTCGAAGTGATAGCCTGGGCCGTGACACCAACGCCAGAGGGTTTTCAAGTGGGCCGACAAGTGCCGGTGATTGTATGAGCAAATCACGTAGTGTGAGCGGGTCAGTCCAGCCAGACCTGCCCGTTGCTGATATGGCAGGACCGGTGTTGCAGGAAGGTGCCGGGGCAAGGTCCCGCGACGCATTCGCCACTTTCAGGCAAAAACAGTGCGCCATGGCTGGCGCATTGGATCAATCTGCCGGTGCTATCGAGAAACTGATCAGGCACCCATTCAAGCGGAATGCCGCGGTGGGGGCACCGATTGACATAGACATAGGCGCGCGCTCCCTGGCGGATCAC
>Ga0314774_1000412_pt1 | contig 35444 bp, 35 predicted proteins | sample MetaGCBIA2018_FD_204515 | JGI IMG/M metagenome (GOLD analysis project Ga0314774, IMG submission 204515) | Cryopeg brine microbial communities from Beaufort Sea near Barrow, Alaska, United States - CBIA 2018 | ecosystem: Environmental > Aquatic > Marine > Coastal | place: USA: Alaska | collected... | reverse complement strand
TAGTTGGAACTTCAGAGGATATTACTGAAAGAAGAGAAACACAAATCGAATTGGAAAAATTATCGAAGGAGTTAAAACTTCAGAATGATACAAAAAATAAATTTTTTTCCATTGTGTCCCATGATTTGATTAATCCAATAGCTGGGATCATTGGGTTTTCTGAGCTTTTGAAAGAAAATTCAGAGGATTTAAAACCTGAGAAAATTAAATCGTTTGCTACCATTATTAATAAGTCAGCCAATTTTACACTATCCTTGCTTCATGATTTGTTGGAATGGTCCAGAGTTCAAATCGGCAGTATTAATCCTGAGAAAGAAAACTTTATATTAAGTGATTTATTGGCGCATAATATTGCGGGAGTAAACGCATTAATTTCTTCTAAAGATATTAGTTTAACAACTAATTTTCAAAAAAACTTAAGTGTTTTTGCTGATAAAAAAATGGTTTCTACGATTATGAGGAACTTGTTGTCGAATGCCATTAAATTTACCACACAAGGAGGGACTATTACAATTTCTTCTGAAGAAATTAGTCTAAATGGTAAAAAAATAATAGAAACAACAGTCACAGACACTGGTATAGGTATGGGTGAGGAAAAATTAAATAATCTCTTCAAAATTGAACACAACTATAGATCAACCGGTACAAACAATGAAGCAGGAACGGGATTGGGATTAATTCTTTGTAAAGAATTTATCGAAAAAAATAATGGCACTATTAGGGTGAAAAGTGAACAAAATGTTGGCAGCAGTTTTATCTTTACTTTAGAAGCATCTTCCTAATCAATAAACCTTTCAATATAAAATAGATATCGGTCTTTTTTTTATAAATTGCCGAAAATTAAATTTTATGAGCGTTACTGTAAAACAAATGAACCGTTTTCTGATTTTTAAATTGCCATCGGCTTATTTATGTGGCGTTCGGATGAAAGAACTCGATAATTCTAAAACAATTGTTACTGTAACGCATCGATGGATCAACCAAAATCCTTTTAACTCCATGTATTTTGCGGTACAGTCCATGGCTGCAGAACTTTCTACAGGTGCTTTGGTGATAAAAAAAATAAAAGAAAGCGGCAAACAAATTTCCATGTTGGTAACTAACCATAACGGAACTTTTACAAAAAAGGCAGTTGGGAAAATATCTTTTACCTGTACCGATGGCCATTTGCTTGATGAAGCTCTAAAAAGAACCATTGAAACAGGAGAAGGACAAACTATTTTGATGAAATCTATTGGAATAAATGAAAAGGGAGAACAAGTTTCTGCCTATGAATTTGAATGGAGTGTAAAGTTGAAATCGAAGAAATAAATAACAAAGACAAATAAAAAAAAAGCGCTTTTCTAAAAGCGCTTTTTTTTATTTAAACATCTAAAGATTCCAATTCTTTATAGTTTTTGTTCAATCTTTTTAGCAAAATTCCATAAATAATTCGGTAATAAAGCCATATAAGTCCACACATTACTGCCAATAATATAATTTGAACAATAATATTGATAGCCAAAAACTTCTCGGTATCCAGATTGGAATTTTCCGGCATCAAATTTTCAATTAATATATCAGTATGGGAAAACATAACAGCATTCAATATAACCGACAATAAAATATATAAAACAATATTGTAATACACATAATAATTAACCGTTTTACGGGTTTTTAAAATGTTTTTCATGAGTAAACCGGTGTTGTCAACCACTGAAATTGTTTTATAATTTTTATAAAACAAGTAGATAAAAACAAACACTACAACATAATGCAAAATCTGTGTAATAAACAAAAATGATTTTAAATGAAATTTTTCATAAATAGCGAAAGTGCTTTCAGGAATACAAATGGTTATCAATCCCCAAAATAAAAATTCAGCAATACAAATCATGAAAATCCATTTTACAATCGAAGATGATTTCTTATGAATTAATTTATATATTTCATTATACGATAATTTTGGAAAATCAGCTTCTTGCTTCTTCCAATCCTTTTTTAAGAATTCTAATTCGTCCATCATCTAAGGATTTAGTATTGTTTTTAGACGTGTTTTAATTCTGTTCATTCGCACACGTGCATTTACTTCAGAAATACCCATTGTTTCGGCTATTTCTTTATAATTTATCTCTTCCAGATACAGAAAAATCAATGCTTTGTCAATATCGTTTAATTGATGAATTGCTTTATACATCAGTTTTAATTGCTCTTCCTCGGTATCGTCGTAACTTGTTGATTCAATCTTGTATAAAACCGAGTCAAAATCCTGTGTGAGAATTCTCCGCTTCGACTTTCGGTACAATGTTATGGCAGTATTTAGCCCAATTCTGTACATCCAGGTGCTTAATTTGGATTCCCCTCTAAATTTCGGATATGCTTTCCAAAGCTGTATGGCAATTTCCTGAAACAAGTCGTTGTGCGCATCTTGGTTTGACGTATAAATTCTGCATACTTTATGAATAATGTTCTGATTTTGCTCAAATTCCACTATAAATTTATGCTCAAGTTCTTTATTCACAAGTTCCAATTATTTAGCAATTAATAAGTCTGCGTTTACTTTAATTTGTTACAAGATTACGCAATAAATAAAGAAGAAGTCTACTAAAAATACTGTTTTGGGCGTTGCCCTTCGGGTCGGGCTTTCCGTTTTAAACGAAGTTCACTGAACTCCTATGAAAATAAAAGAGAGGTGAAGTAATCTTTTTTTCGGATAAAAACCTCAAAAAAGGATTTTCACTTCACTCCCTAACGCAAATTGAATTACGAATTGTAATTTTTAAATTTTGACATTAAACGCTAAACCATTGAACAATTATTGCTTTTCTTTAGCTTTAATACCATTAATATATTTGTCTAATTCCAAACCATATTTTGAGGTTTTTACTTTTTGCGATAAAGAATTATTAATGGTATCCAATAATTTAATGTTGGCATCATACAGTTCTGTTAACGCCAGGTAAGGCGCAACCTCGTTTTCTCCATGCACCACTGCAAAGTTGGTGGTATATAAGTATTTTCTTCTTATAAGGCTTGCTTCTTCCTTGGTGATTTTTGAAAGCAGCGCCGTATCGTTAATCTTTTGCGCTTCAAACTTTTCAACAACCAAATCTAAATTTTTCCCATTGAATTTTTGTGCCATAGCTTTATGTTCCTCTAACAAATCTTGATTGGCAGAACCAGTTATTTTCGCGGAAGTGGCAAATTTTGAAAGTTTGGAAGAAATTGAAATTTCACCTTTTTCACCAAAAAATGAAATTCTTTCTTTGGTGTTTTTGTTTAAAACCAGAAAATAGATTTCAGGACTATTAACATTGTCACTTAGTACAATATTGGTTTGTCCGTCTAATTTTACAGAATCAACAGAAATCACCAAGGGATCTCTAACTTTTTGTAAATACAAGGTTCCTTTTTTTAAACCGTTAATGGTTACTTTAACAACCATGTTTCCGTGCTCGTTTTTATTACAAGAAATTATAAGTGTAACAATAAGAATTAAGCCAATTAATTTTTTCATCTGTTTAAATTTTATTTTTAAGCGGTAACAGTTGCTGTTCGCCATTAATGATTCCTTTGTATCGAAATTTGTTATGCTCGTTTCATTTTTTTAAATTTAAGCGTACAAATAACTAATTTTAATTTCACTTAAGAAAGTGTTTTTAAGGTGCAACAATGCGCATTAATTCGGCAGTTAAAATTGCTCCATAAGTTCCAACAACATAACCAAAAACGGCCAGCAAAACGCCTACCGAAGCCAATGACGGATGAAAAGCGGCAGCAACAACTGGTGCTGAAGCCGCACCTCCAACATTTGCCTGGCTGCCAACAGCCAAGAAAAAGTAAGGCGCTCGAACTAATTTGGCAACTATAATTAGCAATGTAGCATGAATGGTCATCCAAACAATTCCTATCAGTATCAATCCGGGATTGTCAAAAATCATGGTTAAATCCATTTTCATTCCAATAGTAGCAACTAAAATGTAAATAAAAACGCTTCCAACTTTACTTGCTCCAGCGCCTTCGTAAGTTTTAAACCTTGTAAATGACAAGGCAATTCCCAATATAGTTGAAATACTAATCATCCAGAAGAATTGTGATCCGAATGATGATAAAGAAGAACGTTTATCGCTTACAGCTGGAACATTTTCTATTAAAAATGAAGAAATTGCATCCGCGCCTAAATGAGCAATCCCCACTATTGTAAACGCAATTGAGAGTATCACAATTAAATCGGAGAGTGAAGGGTTTTTTGTTATTTTTGAGCTGAATGTTGAGACTTTTTCTTTTAACGCTTCTATTGCTGAGGTATCTGATTTCAGCCATTTGTCAATTTTTTCAGATTTTCCAATACCAATTAATATGATGGCCATCCAAATATTTGCGACAACAATATCAACCAAAACCATTCCGCCATATAGTTTTGTATTGTATCCATAAATCTCAAGCATTGCAGCCTGGTTTGCGCCACCGCCAATCCAACTTCCTGCCAAGGTTGCTAAACCTCTCCAAACAGCATCAGGACCTGCGCCTCCCAGTGTTTCTGGAGATATCACAGAAATTAATAATATGGCAAGTGGGCCACCAATTATAATTCCAACCGTTCCTGTAAAAAACATAATCAAGGCTTTTGGCCCTAAATTAAGAACAGCTTTTAAATCAATACTTAAGGTTAATAAAACCAAAGAAGCAGGCAATAGAAATCTACTTGCCACATAATATAATTGCGATTTATGTTTAACAAGTTCGCCGGTTTCATTTATAGAGGTCCATTCCGGAGCAATTATTCCTAATGAAGTGAAAATGGCGGGTAACATATAAGCCATCAAAAGTGCAGGCACAATTTTATAAAATTTTTGCCAAGTCTTATTTTCACTGGAGGAAGTATAAAAAACGAATCCAAGCGTCAGCATTAATATTCCGAAGGCAATAGTGTCTTTTGTAATTAGTGGCGTTGTATCCATGTTTTTTTGAATTTTGGCTAAAATACTATTTTTTTAAATGAATATCGGACTAAAAAAAGTGTTTATGGTTGTGTATATTTGTGAGATAAATTTTAGAACAGATGAAATATATAAAACTTTATTTTTTAGTAGCTTTTTTGGCAATTTCCTGTAAAACGGTCCAAGAAACCAATACAACTGCGGTTAAAGGTATAGAACCGAAGGCGCAAGACCTTAGAGAAATTCAGGGAGGAATGTGGATTCCATCTTTGTTGGAAGGAATGAATGAACGTGAAATGCAACTTTTAGGAAGTAAAATGACAGCAAAAGACATTTACGATGTCAACAATTCGAGTTTAAAAGATGCTGTTGTGCATTTTAACGGAGGCTGTACTTCAGAAATTATTTCACCAAACGGATTGTTATTGACCAACCATCACTGTGGTTATGGAGCCATACAATCGCATTCAACTGTAGAAAATGATTATTTAAAAGATGGTTTTTGGGCAATGAATCATGATGAGGAATTGCCAAATCCAAGTATGGATGTCACTTTCATCAAAAGAATTGATGATGTCACTTCGGAAGTGTTCAAAGGAGTAACAGACACTATGGATGAGGCTTCAAAAATGAAAATCATCAACCAAAATATTGAAAAAGTAGCCAAATCTGCTCAAAAAGAAGACTGGCAAGAGGTTAATATCAAATCAATTTATAACGGCAATCAATATTTGTTATTTGTTACTGAAACGTTTAATGATGTCCGTTTGGTTGGTGCTCCGCCAACATCAATTGGGAAATTTGGTGCGGATACCGACAATTGGATGTGGCCACGCCATACGGGAGATTTTTCTATGTTCCGAATTTATGCCGATGCAAATAATCGTCCGGCAAACTATTCAAAGGATAATGTGCCATACAAACCAAACCATTATTTGCCAATATCATTGGATGGCGTTGAAGAAGGTGACTTTACTTTGGTATTCGGGTTTCCGGGACGTACCAATGAATATTTGCCTGCAGTTGGCGTAGATCAAATTGCCAATGTGTTGAATCCGGCAAGAATTGAAATTCGCGACAATGCCTTAAAAATTGTGGACTCTTTTATGAGAAAAGATGCCGATATAAAAATTAAATATGCTTCAAAATTTGCCTCAATTGCAAACTATTGGAAAAAATGGATCGGGGAGAGTCAGGGAATTCAAAAATCAAATGCCATTGAAAAGAAACGTGAAATGGAAAAGGAATTTTCCAAAATAGTGGCAGAAAAAGATTTGGTTGGTTACAAATCCTTACTCTCAGATTTTGAGAATTTATATGCAGCAATAGAAAGTGTTTCATTGGCCCGTGAATATTGGATAGAAGTTGCCTACAGAAATGTTGAGTTATTGAGAATTACTTTTATGGCATACCAAATAGAACAAGCCTATTTAAAAGGGGGAGAGCCTGCTTTTAATAAAGCCAGAGAATCAGCTTTGAACTCATATAATGGTATCTATAAAAATTATAGTCCAAAGGTTGACAAACCAGTATTTGAAAAGCTAGTGAGTTTATATGCAGAAAAATCACCTAAAGAATATTTGCCCTCAACTATGAAAGGAGTAGATTTTAGGGAAATCACCAACAATATTTACGCAAATTCAAAACTGACAACTTTAGAGGGCGCAGAAAAATTGCTAACAGGAACTCCTGAAGAGGTGATAAAAAAGTTAAATGAAGATAAGGCGTATGTATTTGGTAAAGAGTTGCATACTGTTTTTTATACCAAATTGGAACCGAAATTTCAAGAATTGAATTTACAAATTGAAGCCGTCCAAAAGGAATATATGAAAGCGCTGATGGAAGTTTTTCCAAACAATCGATTTTTTCCGGACGCCAACGGCACGCTTCGGGTAACTTATGGACAAGTTAAAGGCTACCAACCAACGGATGGTGTTTATTATAACGCCACGACTTCTTTAGAAGGTGTCATGGAAAAATATGTTCCTGGTGATTATGAGTTTGATGTGCCGCAAAAACTGCTTAATTTATACAAAGCCAAAGATTATGGCCAATATGGAGAAAATGGTAAAATGCCCGTAAACTTTATCGGCACAAACCATACCACAGGCGGAAATTCGGGCAGTCCGGTCATTGATGCCCAAGGAAATTTAATCGGATTAAACTTCGACAGGGTTTGGGAAGGAACGATGAGCGATATGAATTACGATCCGGATATCTGCAGAAACATTATGGTGGATATTCGCTACGTACTTTTTATCATTGATAAATATGCAGGTGCTAAAAATTTAATTGACGAAATGACTTTGGTGCATCCAAAATAAAATAATAACACATCATAAATAAAAAACTCCAAATGAAAATTTGGAGTTTTTTTGATTATAAACTTAATTCTTGGTTTTTATTTGAAAGGAATTTGTTCAACTACAACTTCATTACTGTGGAATACTCTAAACTTATTTGCCATTCAAATTTTTTATTTGGTTCTAAAATCAGCAATCCGTTTTTATTGTTAAATGCGTTTGGCGCACAAGTCATAGGTTCAATGGCAATGCAATTTCTTGTTGGCGGTGTGTAAACCTGCAAATAGTTTTTTTTATTTTTTGGGAAAAAGTCGATGCCAATTTTGTATGCTTCACTTTCAAATGTAGCTTGTGGTTTGTTGGTTATAAAACAATCGTCCAACGTCGTTTTTTCAATGAATAGCGGCGTTTTAAATTTTAATGGAATTTCATCTTGGGGAATCATTTTTTCATTTAATGAATATTGACTTGCCCCCTCAAAATCCAAGGAATTTGCGTTTAAATTACTTGTTTTAAAATATGGATGCCATCCAATTCCGAAGGGGAAAGACTTTTCGCCATTATTAAAAACTTGAAAATCAATGGTGATTTTCTCTCTTGAAAACGTATAAATAATTTCTATTTGGTACGGAAAAGGAAAACCTTTTGTTTTTCCTTCATCAGCATAATAAAGCGAAACAATGGCATTGTTTTCTGATGTTTCTGTATTTTTAATTGAAAATTGCTTGTCGTAAATATGGCCGTGAAGCGCATTTTTTAAAGGTTTTTCATTGCAATCCAATTCATATTTTGTTTGGCCGAATTCATATTTTCCGTCAGAAATTCTATTTGGAAACGGAAATAAAAAAGCAGATTTAAAGGCGTTTTTATAATCATTTAAGCCTTCAGCAGCATTTGAAATTCCATTTATAATTTCAGTATTATTCGATGATAATTTTTGCAATGAAGCGCCTAAATTTGGATAAATAATGCTGTAAAAATTCGATTTTTCATTTTTAATGACAATTTGGTTTAACAGCGGGTTTTGGTTTTTTACAATTTCAATAATATACATCTATTTTTCAGGATTTTGATTTTTAGGCAAGCGTTTTGCTTCTTTTAAGCTAGTGTTGAGCATCCATTCCAATTGCCCGTTTGTGGAACGAAACTCATCAGCAGCCCATTTTTCAATAGCTTTTAGCATATCTTCATCTATACGTAATGCAAACGCTTTTTTCTTTGCCATATTTTATTTCTTTTGCGAATTTAAGATAATTATAAAAGCAAAAAATAAGAAGAGCATAGGTAGCCATTCGATACTTTAATAATTTTTTCTTGTGTCATGACAGTTGTTTTAATTGATATTAATATGATATCATAAAGATATAAAATAATTTTTGATATTTCCAAATATTTTTACCTACTTTATTTTTATCTTAGCCAAAAAATAAGACAAGATGAAAACCTTAAGAATAAGCTATATTTTAACTATATTTTTAGTGATAAGCTCACAGTTATTTGCCAATGACACCAAACCAAATTGGGGAAAAACAGGACATAGAACCATTGGTGAAATCGCAGATGAATATACAAAGTGCAAAACAAAACGTAAAATTTCGGAAATTTTGGACGGACAAAGTTTGGCGCTGGTTTCCACATTTGGGGATGATATTAAGTCGGATAAGCGTTATAGAGAATTTTATACTTGGCATTATGTAAATATGCCTTTTGGCGTAAAATATGAAGATTCAGAAAAAAATAGTCAAGGAGATTTGATTACGGGAATTGAAAAGTGTAAAGCTGTTATTTTAGATAAAAATTCAAGTAAAGAAGATAAAGCATTTTATTTGAAATTATTGGTTCATTTTATGGGAGATTTACACCAGCCGATGCACGTGGGAAGAGCTGAAGATAGAGGCGGAAATGACATTCATGTTCAGTGGTTTGGCAGCAGCACCAATTTACATTCGGTTTGGGATTCAAAAATGATTGACGGTTTTGAGATGACCTATACGGAAATTGCGAAGAATGCCGATAAAATTTCTAAGGATCAAGTGAAATTTTTACAAAAAGGAACCATTGTTGATTGGGCGAACGAAACGCAAACGTTTGCCATAAAAGCTTATGCTTCTGTTGAGGCTGGTGAAAAATTAAGCTATAACTATTCATATGAAAATTTTGAAACGGTTCGTTCACAGCTTCAAAAAGGAGGCATTCGTTTGGCAAAAGTGTTAAATGATTTATTTTCTTAAGATCTAATCCTATCCCCAGCTCTTTCCTAAGGAAAGGAAGTTTGATTGGTTATAAGCATAGCGTATTTTTTCAGCTTTTAGCTTTCAATATTTAATTTTGCCTACGCGCCTGCTGGTATCATCGCACCAACCCGCCCATAGCTGCTCGCTATGTCGCACTAAAATGTATACTATACATTTTTATTACGCTCTGTATCCCAGCGTCTTTGTTCCCGTAAAAGTAAGGATTCAAATTTGTGCGGTGTTGGTATTTTCAAATTGATTTCTTCTGAAGTTTTTGGATGCAGAAATGAAATTTCTTTAGCGCATAAAAAAAGTCCTTTTCCTCTATGAAGCATTTTTTCTTTCACATATAATTTGTCGCCAAAAATGGGATGGCCAATGCCGGCCAAATGAATACGTATTTGATGCGTTCTTCCAGTTTTTGGGTACACATTTAAAAGACTTAAATGTTCATATCTTAAAGAATTTACGACCTTGACAACTTCAAAATCTGTTTCGGCAAGCTTGTCTTCAATTGCCGTCTTTATTTCACCATTTGAAAGCACTTTACCAATGACAACCGCGCAATATTTTTTTTGGATTGTATGATTTTCAAATTGATTTCCCAATACAATTTGGGACCTTTTTGTTTTGGCAATCAGCAAAATTCCAGAGGTTTGGTTGTCTAATCTGTGCGCTGGCGTTGGCCAGGGAAGCGCATCAGGCTCTGAACTTTTTTCCAAATTAAAAGGCAATGCATTGTAAATGGTTTTGTATTCATTTCCGCTCACTGAAAATCCGGCAGGCTTATGAATCGCCGCGATATGATCGTCCTCAAACAAAATTTCTAATTTAAATTCAAATAGTTTGGGTTGCGACTGTGGAATTTCAAGTAAATCAATCACCTGACTAAATTGCACATAAGTTCCTGTATGGGCTAGTTCCCCATTGATTAAAATTTGTCCACGTTTAATGGCCTTTTTTATGCCGCTGTTTGACGGAATAAACCTGTAAAATATTTCTGGAGCATAATTTTGCAATCGAATATTTTCAATGCCTTTCGGGACAATATGTGAGTGAATAATTTTAATATTTTTTTTATAATAATTGGTGATTCTTATGAAGCAGTTCAATTATTTCTTTATAATCAAAAGACAATTTAAGTTTTGATGCTTCATTAAATGAAAACCAGTTGTAGTTTAATACTTCAAGTTCCTGAATGATTATTTTGCCCGTCCAATTTCCCAAAAATCGATAATAGTAACGGTTTTGCCAAATTCCTGTTTTAATAATTTCGGTAGGCGAAAAATCTAAGTTGCATTCTTCTTTAACTTCCCTTATCACATTTTGTTCAGCAGTTTCGCCTATTTCAGCCCTTCCTCCGGGGCAACCCCAATATTCAGGATAATTTTCAGTGTAATTGGAACGTTGAAGCAATAGTATTTTTTTGTCTTTTAAAATAATACCCGATGCTGCTAAAATCATAAAATATTTAATTTTTAATAACGCCTAAGGTGGCAGTTTCACCGGTTGCTAAATTCCATTCTTTAGAGGAAATTATATTTCCATTGGCGTCATAAACAATTACTTCGGCAGTATTTGGCCCAGAATATCCCTGGTTTAAGGCTTGAAAATCTACCCTGTTGTAACCTTCTTCTAAATTGAGATATACCACAAAATAATTTCCTTTCAACCCAATATTGGTGCTTACAACAGTGCTGTTTAAGAAAATTTGAATTCGGTCACCATCAACCAAACCAAAATCCCTGCACTCAATTTTAACTGTTCTTGTGGCGCTTTTTACAGTTCCTAAGCTGAAATTACTTTCCAGTTTTTTATGGGTAACATCTTTGCCTTTCCAATATTTTAAACCAATAATATCTTTGTCTTCAGGCAATGTTTCCATCAAAAAGTTATGATTTTTTGAATTGGATTTGTTTTCTTCCAAGTTTTTATCAATGGCGCTTGTGTTTAATTTTTCATCAATTTTAAGATCAAAATTAGGAACAGGAGGAGTTGTTTTTGTATTTTCGAAAGTGGCTTTTATAGGTGTTTTACTTTTGAGCATACCTGCTTCATGATCCATTTTTTTGGATTTAGTAGTATCACTCTGTGAAAATGAATTAACTGAAATTAAGTTAATTAAAAGAATAAAGAGTAGTGATTTTAAGGAGTTGTTCATTTTCAGTTTTTATTTCATAGATAGCTGCAATAAAAATGCCAAGTATTACAGATTATAAATCTGCGATAAAAGTAATAAAAAATGCCCCAATAACTATTGAGGCATTTTATTAATTGTTTGTTAAACTATTTTTGATTTATTATTTAATCAACTCAAAACTGCGCTTGATAAAATTGGTTAAATCTTCACCTTGCAATAAGTTTTGGGAAAGTTTTGCCAAATCAAAAGCTTGTTTAATTAAAGCTTCCTGTTTCTTTTTGGTTTTGGTTGCCAATATTTTGCCAACCAATTCATTGTTGGTATTTACAACCAAATTGTACATGTCAGGAAAATTTCCCATTCCATTAAATCCGCCGCCGCCAGTTGCCTGCATTTCTTTCATTCGACGCATAAATTCGGGTTGTGTGATGATAAACGGATTTGCCGTTGAATCCATCGCTTCCAATTGTACCGAATAGGTTTTCTTCGGAATTATTTCTTCAATAATTGGTTTTAATTCCTCAATTTCTTTATCAGAAAGTTTGCTTATTTTGGTTTCCTCTTTTTTGATTAAATTATCAATTTGATCAGCATCAACGCGTGCAAACTGAATATTTTCTTTTGAACCTTCCAATTTTTGAATCAAGTGAGAAATAATGGGAGAATCTAACAACAAAACTTCATAGCCTTTTTCTTTTGCAGCATCAATGTAAGTGTGTTGTGCTTTTATGTTGGATGCGTATAAAATAACGAGTTTATTGTCTTTGTCGGTTTGAAGCGGTTTAATTTTTTCCTCTAATTCTTCAAAAGTAAAATAAGTGTCGTCAACAGTTGGAAATAATGCAAATTTGTCAGACTTTTCAAAGAATTTTTCTTCGGAAAGCATTCCGTATTCAATAATTATTTTGATGTCGTTCCATTTTTCTTCAAAAGCTTTTCTGTCGTTCTTAAATAAACTGATGAGTTTGTCGGCCACTTTTCGAGTGATGTAGTTCGCTATTTTTTTAACGGCGGCATCACTTTGCAAATACGAACGAGAAACGTTCAACGGAATATCCGGAGAATCTATTGCGCCGCGAAGCATTTGTAAAAAGTCGGGTACAATACCTTCAACATTGTCGGTTACAAATACCTGATTTTGATACAATTGAATTTTGTCTTTTGCCTGATCAATATTTTTGGTCAGCTTTGGAAAATATAAGATTCCGGTTAAATTAAACGGATAGTCAACATTTAAATGAATGTGAAACAAAGGTTCTTCAAATTGCATTGGATACAATTCTCTGTAAAAATCGGCATAATCTTCCTCTTTTAAATCGGCAGGATTTTTTGTCCACGCCGGAGTTGGGTTATTTACAATATTATCAACCGTAATTTTTTCAGGTTTTGCATCTTCAGGAGCATCTTCAGGCAAAGGCAACGATTCTTCACGCGTTCCAAATTGAATTGGAATTGGCATAAACTTGTTGTACTTGGTTAAAAGTTGGGTGATTTTACTTTCTTCCAAAAATTCTATGGAATCATCGGCAATATGCAACACTATTTCAGTTCCGCGCTCTGTTTTTTCAGTTTCTTCAATTGTATATTGAGGACTTCCGTCACATTCCCATCGCACTGCTTTTGCATCTTCCTGAAATGATTTCGTGAAAATCTCCACTTTCTCGGCAACCATAAAAGAAGAATAGAATCCCAATCCAAAATGACCAATAATTCCGGTGTCTTCCACTTTTTCTTTGTATTTTTCAACAAATTCTTCAGCCCCGGAAAAAGCAATCTGGTTGATGTATTTTTTAACTTCATCACCTGTCATTCCAACACCTTGGTCAATGATCCTAATTTCCTTTTTTTCTTTATCTACTTTTACTTCAATAATCGGATTTCCTATATCACCTTTAATTTCGCCTAAAGTGGATAAATGTTTTAATTTTAAAGTAGCATCTGTTGCATTTGAAATTAACTCACGCAAAAATATTTCGTGATCAGAATACAAGAATTTTTTAATAATGGGAAAAATATTTTCAGCCGTTACTTTAATACTTCCTTTTGCCATATCTTTTAGTTTTTGATTTATTATTTACCTTGTGTTACAGTCAAAAAAAATACCAAACTTTTTTTGGTGACAAACTGACACTTTTAATAAATGACAGGCAGATAAAATGACTTGCAGACATGTAATTTTAAAGCTACATAATGACTTGTAGATATGGAATTTTAACGCTACTTTTAAATTCATGAAAGCTAAATTAGATTTTGATTACGTAATTATTGGCAGCGGATTCGGCGGGTCGGTGAGTGCCTTGCGCCTGGCCGAAAAAGGCTATAAAGTTTTGGTCATTGAAAAAGGGAAGTGGTTTAAAAGTGAGGATTTTCCCAAAACAAATTGGAACCTTAAAAAATGGCTGTGGCAGCCAAATATGAAATTGTTCGGATTTTTTAAAATGACCTTTTTAAATCACGTCACTGTTTTATCGGGCGTTGGTGTTGGCGGAGGTTCTTTAACTTATGCCAACACACTGCCAATTCCCAAATCAAATTTTTTTACTTCAGGAAGTTGGGCAACACTAAACAATTGGGAAGAGGAGCTTAAGCCATATTACGAAACTGCCTATAAAATGTTAGGCGCGGCCACCAATCCCAAACTGCACGCAACTGATTTGGCGCTTAAAGATTTGGCTGAAAGCATTGGGAAAGCCAGCCATTTTGAAGCTGCAAAAGTCGGTGTTTATTTTGGGGAAGCAGGGCGTACTGTTGAAGATCCTTATTTTGAAGGAAAAGGGCCCGACAGAACTGGCTGCACGCATTGTGGCGCTTGTATGACAGGTTGCAGGTACAATGCGAAAAATACGTTGGATAAAAACTATTTGTATTTGGCGCAACAATTGGGTGTTGAAATTTATGCCGAAAAGGAAGTTGTCGATGTTACCGTTTTGGGATCAAAAAATGGCACTGAAGGCTATAAAGTTGAATTTGAATCGAGTATTGGAAAAAAGGAAAAAGCCAATGTTACTGCAAAAGGAATTATTTTTTCTGGAGGCGTTGTTGGCACGGTGCCGTTGCTTTTAAAACTGAAAAAGAAATCGTTGCCAAATTTGTCTGAAATGGTAGGTTGCGCCATTCGAACCAACAATGAATCGCTTATGTTGGTTACTTCAACCAATAAAAATTTTAAAGATTTTTCTAAAGGACTGGCCATTGGTTCTATTTTACATACCGATGAAAACAGTCATTTAGAGCCTGTACGTTATGGAGAAGGTTCTGCTTTTTTCAGGACAATGACTATTCCTGTTATTTTTAATAAATATGCGGTATTGCGACTATTGGGTGTTTTATTTTTATTCGTGAAATTTCCAATAAAATTGCTGAAAACAATTTTTGCAAAAAATTATGCAAAACGCACTTCTGTTTTGTTGTTTATGCAAACGGTTGACAGCGCTATTCGGCTAAAATTGGGAAGTATTACAAAAATGAAAACGGTAACTGAAAAAGGTCCAATACCTTCGGGAATAATACCGGAAGCATTTGATTTGAGCAAAAAATACGGCAAAATTGTGAATGGAATTCCTTTTGGAAATTTTGTTGATGTATTGATGGGAACGCCAACCACTGCCCATATTTTAGGCGGTTCAGTGATGGGCGAAGACAGTTCTAAAGGCGTTATAGACAAGCACAACCAAGTTTTTGGCTATCAAAATATGCTGGTTTGCGACGGCTCCATGATGTCGGCAAATCCTGGCGTAAATCCGTCTTTGACCATCACTGCAATTACGGAATATGCGATGAGTAAAATTCCAGCAAATGCGTCTTAATTAATTTTTAAAAATTATGAAAACAGACGATTGTATTTTTATCAAATCCACATAAAGAATGGTGACTATGAATTTAGTTTGATTATTTATATGAATTCCTTTTTCAATAAAATTCTTAATCTCTTCTTTACTTTTGTCTGCTTCTTTTTAACAAATTTAAAAGCATCAATGTTTAATTTTAATTTAAACAAATCCTTTATATTGTTTAATATTTGTGAAGGATAATTTTAAATTAGATGTTTTTAGCGGAGTTGTTTTGTGCTCTTTTGGTTTGGTCATTTTTATTTTTGGTTGAATATCGTACTTTGAACAATTTAAATATAACAGTTATGTTGTTGATAATATACTTGTTATGTTTTATATTTTATTTAAAATCAGCCATAAAATAATTATGAACATCGTAAAATTAATGTTGTAAATAGTGTTTGATTTTAGTAAGTTTGGAATAAATATAACAAAAAAGCTAAGTTTATGTATAATTCTAAAATAACGGGTCTTGGGTTCTACGTTCCTGACAATATTGTCACCAATGATGATTTATCTAAAATGATGGATACCAATGATGAGTGGATCCAGGAAAGAACCGGGATTAAAGAGCGAAGATGGATTAAAGAAGGAAGTGAAGATTCTTCTTCCGTTATGGGTGCAAAAGCCGCGCGAATTGCCATTGAAAGGGCAGGACTTACCAAAGACGATATCGATTTTATAGTTTTTGCAACCTTGAGTCCAGATTTTTATTTCCCTGGGTGTGGTGTTCAACTTCAGGAAATGCTTGATATGAGAACTATAGGCGCACTTGATGTTAGAAACCAATGTTCAGGTTTTGTATATGCACTTTCTGTTGCCGATCAGTTCATAAAAACCGGAATGTATAAAAACGTGTTGGTGGTTGGCGCTGAATTTCATTCGGGCGGATTGGATAAAACAGATAGAGGCAGAGGTGTTACGGTAATTTTTGGCGATGGGGCAGGAGCGGCAGTGTTGTCGAGGACCGAGGACAATAACAAAGGAATATTGTCTACCCATTTGCATTCGCAGGGGAAACATGCTAAAGAATTAATAGTAGCGGCGCCTAGTATTAAACATTGGGTGCCAGCAATTTTAGCGGCCAATGACGAAAACGATGAGTCTTATTTCCCTTATATGAACGGTACTTTTGTTTTTAAACATGCCATAGTACGTTTTCATGAAGTTATTATGGAAGGATTGCAAGCGAATAATCTAGAATCTAAAGACATTAATTTGTTTATACCTCATCAGGCGAATTTAAGGATTTCACAATTTGTTCAGAAAAAATTTGGACTGAATGATGATCAAGTCTATAACAACATTATGCAATATGGAAATACCACCGCGGCATCCATCGCTATTGCACTTACCGAAGCATGGGAAAAAGGAAAAATAAAAGACAATGACCTTGTGGTTTTGGCAGCTTTTGGTAGCGGATTTACTTGGGGAAGCGTAATTATTAGGTGGTAGAAAAAGTTTAAAGTTGAAGTAAAATATACCAACAATCTAAAATTTAAATCAAAATAAAAGCCTCTGAAACGCAAGTTTAGAGGCTTTATCAAAAAGACTATTAATTAACTAATTCAAATAATTATAAATATTCCTTTATTATTTTTATGGCATTTATATGCTTTGTTATTATCTTGTTGTTTAACACTGCAAAATTACAGTTTTAATGTATTTAACTTGTTAAAGCATAGTTAATTAAATGTAAACAAACTCACAAAGTTTTTTATTTAAACCCGCCATTTTCTTGCGCTTCATTTTTATCTCTAGCTTTAAGTTTTAATAAAAGAGACATAATCTGCACTATTTTCTTCATTAGTCTATTTATATTTAATTATGTTACAGTTTTTCCTAAACTTTAGCTAATTTTGGTGTATGATAAAAAAAACATTGGTTATTGGAGCCTCAACAAATCCAAACAGATATTCTTTTAGGGCGATACAACAGTTAACAATTCACGGGCATCCTGTGATGGCGATAGGTAATAAAGTAGGGGAAGTGAACGGCGTAAAAATCTCTATAGATAAAACAATGTTTGTAGATATAGATACGGTTTCTCTTTATCTGAATAAAAAAAATCAGGAAAGTTATTATGACTATATACTTGATTTAAATCCGAAACGTGTGCTTTTTAATCCTGGTACCGAAAATGAGGAACTTCAGAAATTACTGACAAAAAACCACATCGCTTTTGAAGAAGCATGTACGTTAGTATTGCTGAGTATTGATGAATATTAATTTTTACTATCTATTGTCTTTCCAAATAAGTGCTTTTTCAATTGGCTCCTTAAAATCAGGACAGTTTCCATCACCTAATCCTGTTATTCCTCCATATGGAGCGCAAATTACATCACAATTGTTATTATAAAGATAGTTATATTGGTCGCAGCAGTCTGATGTTATATAATAATAGGTTTGTCCATCTACTTCCCATTTCCAAATTTGTACAGGAGGGTTTCGAACTTCTTCAATTTTTATTTTTAAGCCTTTGGTTTGGTGTTTTTAAGTTCATTTAAATTTTAGCATTTATAATTTTCAGGGACAATCACTAAAGGTATTTTAAGGTTGCTGAGTAGTTTTTTTTCTATGCTCCCTATAAACAAATGTTCAAGAAAATGATGTGTGTGATGGCCTATAATAAACAAATCGGGTTTCCAATTTTCAATGGCCTTGTTGATTTCAGATATGGGCCGACCTATGGGTTCTATATCGCTAATTTTTATTTCAGGATGTTCATTCTTAATTTTCCCAACCAATTCCACGGCCCTTTCTTTTTCATATTCTTCAATTTCAATATGTAAAACGCCCGCGTCAATGTTTCCTGTGGAAAACCTGATCACATAAATAATTTCTAATTCAGCCTGGATTTCCTTTGCCAATTTAATGGCATAATTTGCGGCATTTATGGCAGAATCACTTCCGTCAATGCCTACTAAAATTTTATTGATCATTTGCATATGGCTATTTATTTAACAATTAAATTTACCGACTTTAGCATTCATTTGCAAATAAACAAGGAACTTTATAATGGAGCGATTTTGGTTTTATGAATAACAAATTATATCTCATGATAAATCTCTTTAAAATTGCTATAAAAAAAGGTTGTTTTAATGCTATTTATTTAGAATTAAGTTTTCTAAAGTTGTTGTAAATCAATCAATTAGAGCGACTCTATAAATTTCACCAATTCTTCTTTTGTTTTTCGAAGTTTTATTTGAAGCTTTCCAAGCATTTCATCTTTCTGACCTTCATCATACATGAGATCATCATCCGTTAAATCTGCATACTTTTGTTTTAATTTGGCTTTCTGAATATTCCAACTTCCTTTTGCTTCTGTTTTGTTCATGATTTTATATTTTTACCTGTGAATTCATTTTTACACTTCAAAGGTATCTCCTTTAATTAATGAAGGCATTACATAATTCTGATGATAGTTTATATGATTCCCACATTCTTGCTGTTAATATTGGTGGCTGTTTAGTGCAAATTTATATAGGTATACAATCCGTAAAATACCATCAATACTATAATAATAATTACATTGATGGCATACACCAAACTGCTTTTGAAAAAGGAAACCATATGGGATTCACCATAAAAACGACGGTGCGCAGGAAAGAAATAAAATAGCATCCAAAAAATACCTGTCGCTTTGATGATAAGATGAAGCCAGCCTAAAACGGGCCAGTCAGATAATGCAAAAAGTTTGTCGATGAAAAAGAGCAGCAATATCATCAAAAGCAGGAATGAAAAAAAATGCAGGGTAAAAATGCCGTGATCATAAAAATACCATCTTTTTTTATCATGAAAAAGCCATAGCATAAATGCAAATACTGGCATATAGATAAACAACACTTTTGGCAGATTCTTTATAAATGACTGGCTGAATTTTTTAACAATTTCTTCATTGGTATTCTCTTCCTTTACGGAAAGCCATTTTTTAAGAAACCAGTATTCTGTTTTGCCTAATTTTTCTTTTTCTGCACTATTTTTTTGAACCCAATCCAATTGTTTGGTGTCTTTATAGCCGAAATCTGTGATTTTATTTGGATCAATTTTTGTTTCCTTCAATATTTTTTTTAGCGTATCATTGCTTTTCTGAGAGATTACGCCAATTTTGGTAAGCCCATCAACACTTTTCTCTTCAATATGCAATGAGTCTAATGTGGGAACCGCATGTTCTGTCTTTTCTTTAATAGGCGCTACATTTATTTTAGTATTTTCAGAAGGAAATAGTGATATGAGAAAAAATGTAACAAAACTGGTAAAAATATACAAGCGCATAGGTGATGAAAATGACTTGCGTTTTCCTGAAGTATAGGCTTTGGATATAGCTGCTGGTTTAAAGAGCAGGTAAAAAATTGTTCTCCAAAAAGAATTGTCGTAATGGGTTAAATCTTGAAAAAAATGAGTAAACAAGTGATGAAAAGTGATTCGAGTTTCTGTGTTTTCCTGGCCGCAATGAGGGCAAAAGCGATGCTCAACCTTTTGGTTGCAGTTTAGGCAGTTGGTCTCCGACCGTAATTTTTCTTTTGACATCAGTGTTTTTATTTCCGTTAAGCTTAATTCATAGTATTTGAATCATCCAAATTGTTTTGTTTTAGGAACCATTTTTCACTACCAAAAATAAATAACATGGATACAATTGCAAAAATGACAATTAAAATATCTGAGGAAGCTTTAATCCATAAAAACCCACCAAGCACAAGCACGTCCAAAACAATGGCTGTAATCATAATAGTGCCGTTGGCCTGTATTTCTTTTCGGAGATGCTTATATACGCCATATTGAACAGCAATATCCATGACCAAATAATAAATGGCACCCAATGATGCAATTCTGCTTAAATCAAAGAAGATTGTTAGTGAAATAGCTATTACAATTGTGTAAACCAACATGTGCTGTTGTATGCCTCCGGGCATTCCAAAATGGCGATGCGGAATTAATTTCATATCGGTGAGCATAGCAGTCATTCTTGAAACTGCGAAAACGTTGGCTAATACACTTGAAATGGTGGCGATGATGGCAATACCAACGGTAAACCAAAGACCGTATTTTCCAAAAGCCGGTTTGGCTGCCTCAGCCAATGAATAATCTTTGGCTTTAATTATTTCACCAATGCTCAAATTGGCTGAAACCGCAAAAGCAACCAATAGATAAACCACGGTGCAAATAATTAAAGAAATAGCAATGGCTTTTCCAACATTTTTATGGGGTTTTTCAATTTCTGCACCGCTATTGGTAATGGTGGTAAATCCTGCAAAAGCCAAAACAGCCAGTGCCAGCGCACCCAGATAGTTAGTCACTGAATAGTCTCCGGAAATATTTGAGGGCATTGCCTCCGAAAAAGAAAATCCAGCAGCCCAAAGTCCACCAATGGCAAAAATTGCGATGCCGCCAATTTTTAAAATTGCCATAATGAAAGACGACTTTTCAACTGCTTTATTTCCGGCAATATTGATTAGAAAAACTATTACTAGTAAGACAACTCCTAATATGGGGATCCAGGCGCTATTCGATTTAACATCAAAAAGTTGCATGGTATAAGATCCAAAAGTACGCGCCACCAAACTCTGGTTGATAACCATTGCCAATGCCATGAGCAGTGCAGAACCTCCCGTTATTGTTATTTTTCCATATGCCTTTTTTAAAATCATTGCGATTCCTCCAGCCGATGGATATGTGTTAGATGCTTTGATATAAGCGTAGGAACTAAAAGCTGAAATTACCGCACCAACCAAGAATATGAATGGAAATAGCGACCCAGATAATTCAGCAACTTGTCCCAATAGGGCAAAAATTGCTGCACCAATCATTACTCCAGTACCCATGGATACTGCTCCGGTTAAAGAAAGACTATTTTTATTATATTTTTTTATCATTTTAATTTTTAGAATTTCACAAGAATTTATTCAAATCAAATAAATTAAAATTTTAGTTATCGAGATTAGGATGTTCCAATTTGTATTTAGTCAATACCGTGTTAAGGGATTCGTAATAAGCGCTTAAATTTTTCAGCGTTATTTCCGGATTTTTTTCTGATGGAATTGTTATAGGCATTTCATTTAAATATTTCAACAATTCAGGATATTTATCCTTAATGATTATTGTGATTTCCATAATTTTTGAATTCAAATCCTTTATAATTTGATCAAAATTCACTTTTTTATTTGTGGTTTGTTCCTCAAAAACCAATGGAATTTCTTTTTGAAGTTTGTTAGGGTTCTGATTTATTGAATCTATAAACTTCTTAACTTGGCTATTAAATTCATCCGAATTTTCCATGTTGCTTAAATGGCCGGCAAGGGAAATGATATATAGTGAGGAATTTTTTATTTTTTCGTGCATGGTCTCAGCAGCTTCAGGTGGCGTGATTTTGTCTTCTTTTCCTACTAAAATAAGTACGGGTACTTTTATTTCCGTTAGTTTGCTGCAGGTTTCCTTGCGTTCAGCTAAAGCATGCAAACTTTTGTTGAGTGATTGTATTTCAGTTTTTTCAATCATTTTCCTAACAAATGAAATTTCTTTTGAATTTTTTTCAAGAGATTCAGTCGCAAACAATTTGGGAATCAAGCCATCGGCTAATTTTTCCACACCGTTTTCTTTGATGCTTTCAATGGCTATCATTCTGTTTTCTTTTCCTTCGGAAGTATCGGCAGTGCAATTTGTGTCACTTAATATAAGCGCACTAAAACGTTCGGGATAATTTTCAATAGCGTTTAATGCAATGTATCCTCCCATAGATAAACCACACAGGATGGATTTTTCAATTTTCAAGGCATCCATAAAAAGCAGTAAATCTTGTACAAAAAGGTCAATCGAAAAATCTATTGCCCCTAATTCTGAATTTCCATGACCGCGAATGTCATAGGCAATTACACGGTAATTATCCTTTACCGCTTCTACTTGGCTGTTCCACATGGATTTATTTAAGGGAAAACCGTGAATAAAAATGATAACTGGCGCTTTTTCCGGCCCTTCATCATTATAACTGACGGTGATGTTATTTGCTTTTATATTGATGTTTTTTCCTGTCTGTCTCATCGAATGCTATTTTTTAGCTTAATTTTAGTCAATAGTTTGAAAAACGAAGGTCGAAGAAAGGAGTTTGAAGTTAAATTCACCCATAAAACTCCATCTAACATTTTCTATCTCCCTTCTTCCGGCTTCGTTTATGTTTTTCCTGATTAATTGCAAAACAATTTCAGTCTCATTTTGGCTTTATTGTCGAAAATAAGTTTGTTGTAACCAATCTCAGACTTCAATTGGAAATATCCAAAGTTGGAAATAAAATGGGCAATGAATTAAACTGCAGCCGGACCTGAGGTTTGATTCATCAAGTAATTTTCCACACCCATCTGATCTATCTGGGTATTTTGCACTTCAGCCCAGTCAGCGTGACCTTCTTCCATACCCAATATTTTTGTTAACAAATCGGAGGTGATTTGATCACCAACCTCGCGGGCAAGTTTAATGGCGTCATTATAGGCGCGAATTGCATCAAGTTCATCTTCGCTGTCGTTATTAATGATTTCCTGAACAGTTTTGCCGATTTTTATGGAATTAAGTTTGGACACGGTTGGAACACCATCCAAAAAAATAATTCGTTCAATAAGCCACTCGGCATGTTGCATTTCTTCCATTGCTTGTGAGCGAATTGCACCATGAAGTTTTCCGTACCCCCAGCTTTCACACATTTCAGAATGTACCATATATTGGTTTATAGCAGTTAGTTCATCGGCCAATAGCGAATTTAATACGGTAATTAATTTTGCGTTTCCTTTCATTTTTACTCTATTTTAGTTTATTATTATTAATTATTTTCAATATGTAAAGTTCGTCATTTTGGTAAGGCGAGGTGTTACACAACTATTAAAGAATGTTACATCTTTCACACATTAAGGGCTAAAAATTAAATAGCTTTGATTAAAATTAAAATTATCTCATATTTATCAATTCAGCACATCAGGATTTTAACATGATGTAATGGGTAATAGTGTCACATTAATTCGTCTGCATAATAAAAATTTGCCGAAAATCCGCCCGTATGCCAAAAGAGGACAGTTGCTTTTGATGGGATTTTTTCTTTCTTTAAATAATCCGTCATCGCATAAAAAGCGCGACCTGTATAAACCGGGTCCAAAAGAATTCCTTCATTTTTTGCCAGTTCCTTTATGGCCTCTTTTTCATTTTCGGTAATAACGCCATAACCTGCTTCATTATAATCGTTATTGATTTTTACATCTGACGAACGGTATTCTTTTTTAATTTTCAGAAGTTGTTTTCCTTCATTAACAATATGAAGAACCATTTCTTCAAGGCTCACTCCTTGCGTTTCGCTCTTGTCAATTCCAATGGGAACCAAATTCATTTTTAGATTGTACAAATCATTTCCCAATGTCAATCCGGCTTGTGTTCCACCTGAACTGGAAGCAAAAAACAAATAGTCAATTTTAAGGTTTTGGGCAATGAGTTGCGCTTTTAATTCTTTCACGGCATTCACAAATCCGAGCGCCCCGGTAAGATTGGATCCTCCATAGGGAATTACAAAAGGTTTTTTTTCTTCCAATTCCAGTTGTTGTTTTAAGCCATCTATGTTTTCTCCTTTTCTGTTTTCTCCCGTAAAATGAATTTGGGCACCCAATAAATGTGAAAGCAATAAATTACCATTATATTTTTGAGGAGCTGTTCCACCAAGCAGCAAATGACATTTCAGATTGGCAATAGCACAAGCAGCCGCTGTTTGCCTGCAATGGTTGGATTGTTGTGCGCCGGCCGTAATTATAGTGTCGCATCCATTATCTAAAGCTTCCTGAATTAAAAATTCAAGTTTTCTGGTTTTATTTCCGCCGGAAGCAAGTCCGGTTTGGTCATCACGTTTAATGAAAATATGGTAAGGGGAATATTTTTCCGAAAGATTTTTTAGGTGATGTAATGGTGTGGGCAAAAAACCCAAATCAAATTTATGGTCGAGAATCATATCTATATTTTACTAATACCTTGAATCAAATTTTGTTTGGAATCGCCATTGAAATTTCTAATATTTAAAACCCTTAATATCTATGTTGATGTTTTTTAGTTTCTCTTTCAATGCCTCATATTCTTTTTCTGTAATCACATTTCGCTCTTTAAGAAAGTTTAAGTTTTCTATTTGTTTTTCAACAGGTAAATCTATATCAATAATGGCATATTTCTTTTTCAGGAAGGTGAAGGCGCTTGTTTTTAATGTTTCTAAGAATTTTTTAATGGATTCCTCACTTGGATTTTTATCATAAAAATCAATTAAATACCCACTTAATGTTGTGATGTACAACATCTGTTTTCTGCTAAAAATTGTCATTATTAAAAAAAACACGAAAAACAATCCTGAAAAAAATGCAAATACCATGTAAATTCCAAAAGGAATTCTAAAAATATCCCATAAAGTCAGGCTAAAAATTAGTCCAAAGATTATCGCAAACCAAAGGAATAAACTGCTGGTCCTGGTTTCTCTGGTTATGACGTCGGGGATAATTTCATCAAAAGGAATAAAAATTTCTTTGGCGTTTAAAAAATTTCCCGAATAAAAAGAGATTCCGTCATTTTCAAATTTAACTCTTTTTGAATTAAAGAATCTTTTTTGCTTAAACTCTTTCATTTTAGCTGGTTTTGATTGATCATTTATTGTGTTGAAAAATCAGTTTTCATAAAACCGCAACCTGTTTTTTATGGAAATAATTTCATTTTCCAGGCCATCTATTTTTTGCAATAAATTAAAAACAATATCAATTCCTTCAATATTGAGGCCCAGATCACGGTGTATTCTTACCATTTTTTCAATATCATTTATTTTATCCTGTTCAACATAATGTGATTGCTCAATAGTGGTGATTTGAATTAGGTCAATCTCGTTTAGATTGCTGAAGAATGACATCTCAACTTGGTAAAGTTCACATAATTTATGAATTGGTATGAAGTTTTCTTTGCTCATGATGGTCTTAATTTAGCAAGTTCCGTAAATAATTGTTTTTCTTTTTTAGTCAGGTTTTTAGGCATTTTTATTTGATAAGTAATGTATAAATCACCATACACTCCTTCTTTTTTATAAACGGGAAACCCTTTTCCTTTTAGTTTTACTTTGGTGCCATTTTGTGTTTCTGGCGCTATTTTTAACTTTGCTTTTCCGTCAAAAGTTTCCACGGTGATTTCTCCACCCAAGATCGCCTTGTACAAGTCCAAGTCAACTGTTGTATATAAATTGTCGCCATCCAATTTAAAATTGGTGTTGTTTATAATGGAAAACGTGATGTTCAAATCTCCTTTCGGACCGCCATTGATGCCTTCGCCTCCGTGGCCTTTAATCTTAATTACCTGGCCGTTTTTTACGCCAGCAGGAATGGTAAGCCTAATATTTTTTCCGTTAATTGTGAGTGTGCGTTTATCCGTTTTATATACGTCTCTTAAGTTGAGGTGCAATTCAGCATTTAGATCCTGCCCCCTAAATTTTACGCTGCCACCGGTTCTTCCTCTTGAAGATGCACGTCCGCCAAACATAGATTCAAAAAAGTCGGAATAATCTCCGCCGCCAAAATCACCAAACGGATTTTGTTGTCCGCCTCCCTGGTATTGTCGTTGCTGTTGTTTTGCTTTTTCAAATTCTTCGGCATGCTGCCAGTCTTTTCCGTGCTCATCGTATTTTTTTCGATTCTCGGGATTGCTCAAAACTTCATTGGCTTCATTAATTTCTTTGAATTTCCGTTCCGCTTCCTTGTCGGAAGGATTCAAATCGGGGTGGTATTTTCTGGCCAATTTTCTATAAGCCTTTTTAATGTCCGCCGCAGAAGCACTTTTATCAATGCCCAATATTTTATAATAATCTATAAATGCCATTTTTTTTGTTTGTGGAAATCTATCTAAATTTACGAAAAATATGTTTAACTGTTTATTTGTTTAACTGTTTATTTGTTCAAACGTTTAACTTATAACATTTAACTTTCCAACTATAAATTAACTGCCGAATTGTCATCTAAAATATTTTGGCGTGATATTCGTTTAAGAAAAGATTATGAGTAAAACTAACGTATCCTACAAGTGGGCCTTTAATGAATTTATTTGGCCAAGAAAGAAAATTATATTTATTGGAATCATTTTAATCATTGCCAAAAGTTTGGCCGGATTGGTGTTGCCTTATGCCAGTAAAAATTTGATTGATGATGTTATTCCGTCAAAAGATATGCACGCATTGACAATTTTGTTGATTGTGGTTTCTTTTGCTATTTTAATTCAGGCAGTAACCTCTTTTGAGCTAACGCGTTTGTTAAGTGTGGAAGCCCAGCATTTAATATCTGTTTTAAGAGCAAGTGTGCAAAAGAAATTACTCAAGTTGCCCATCAGTTTTTTCGACAACAATAAATCAGGGGCATTAGTTTCTCGAGTAATGAATGATGTTGAAGGCGTCCGTAATTTAGTTGGAACAGGTTTGGTGCAGTTGGTTGGCGGTTCAATTACAGCGGTGATATCATTGGTGATTTTAATTAAAATTAATGCATTAATGACCTTTTTCGTGCTGGTGCCCGTTGCTGTTTTTGCGATTGTGGCTTTAAAGGCTTTTGGATATATCCGCCCAATTTTTAGGGATCGCGGAAAAATTAGTGCCGAAGTTACCGGCAGATTAACAGAAACACTTAATGGAGTTCGGGTAATTAAAGGTTTTAATGCTGAAAATCAAGAAAATAAAAATTTTGAAGAAGGCGTAGAGCGTTTGTTTCTGAATGTGAAAAAGAGCTTGACTACCACAGCATTAATTACAAGTTCTTCCACATTTTTGCTGGGATTGGCTTCCGCAGGAATTATGGGAATCGGCGGTTATTTTATTATGAATAACACCATGACCATTGGTGAATTTGTGTCGTTTACGTTGTTTCTTGGTTTTATGATTGCCCCAATTGTGCAGATGAGCAATATTGGCAGCCAGTTAACAGAAGCGATGGCCGGACTTGACCGTACTCAGGAGTTGATGAATATGACCGAAGAGGACAATCCGGAAATTAGAAAAACTGTATTGGACGACGTTGCTGGAGATATGGTGTTTGAAGATGTTTCTTTTAGCTATGAAAAAAGCAAAGAAGTATTGCACAACATTTCGTTTAAGGCACCTTCAGGAACTGTTACCGCTTTGGTGGGTTCCTCTGGTTCAGGAAAAACAACGATTGCAGGATTGGCAGCGTCTTTTTTAAACCCCTCTAAAGGAAAAGTTACTGTAGACGGCATTGATTTGTCTACCGTAAATTTAAGCAGTTTCAGAAGCCGTTTGGGCGTGGTGTTACAAGACGATTTTCTATATGAAGGGACGATTCGTGAAAATATTTTATTTCCAAGACCAAATGCTACAGAAGCGCAATTGCTGGAAGCCGTTAAAGGCGCTTATGTCAATGAATTTACAGACCGATTTGATGATGGTTTGGATACGGTAATTGGCGAAAGAGGCGTTAAATTATCTGGCGGCCAACGTCAGCGAATTACCATTGCAAGAGCGTTGTTGGCAAATCCAAAAATTATTATTTTAGATGAAGCCACATCAAATTTGGATACGGAAAGCGAATCCTTTATTCAAAAAAGTTTGCACATATTGATGAAAGACAGAACCACTTTTGTGATTGCGCACAGGTTAAGCACCATTCAACAAGCGGATCAAATTTTGGTGATTGAAAACGGAAATATTGTGGAGCAGGGAAAACATGAAGCGTTGATTGCCAAACAAGGAAGATATTATGATTTGTATACCTACCAAAGCAGGATTTAAACTATTTTAATTTTTTAGCTAATCATATAAAACGTAAAAAACTTCTCAATTAATTGAGGAGTTTTTTTTAATATAAAGTATTTAGCAACTATAGTTTTTCAAAAATTCCTGAAATGATTTAGGTTGTAATTTTCTGGATTTATAATGTGCGACGTATGTTTTGTAATTTTTATAAGCAAATTCTTTAATAGACATGGGTTTTTTTTTGTCACTTTGGGTGTTAAATTTCATTTAAAAAAAATTGTTTAATGGTTCATAAGTTTTTAGACTTCTAAAGTAATAAAAATATATTAGAAATCAAATAGATAGCTCAATTGTAATTGCAATTTTGCCGGTAAAATTAAAAAAACAACTATTCGTTAATATCGTAATTTTCTCGTTTTGATTGATTCCAATGCTAACATAGCATTTCAAAATCTAAATACATAATTTCCTAAACGCTTCGAAAGGATTAAACACTGTTGATGAATTGCGTTTTTTTTAGCAACTTTGCGCTTTCTATAATTTGTAAATGACAAAAAATACGCTTCCCGTTCCAAACGATAATGAGCAAGAACAATTGTTGCTGAAATCCAAGATTGTCCTTTTGCAAAAGGAACTAAACAACATTGAGAAAAAAACAACTGCTTTTGAAGCTATTTTACGTTCCCATTTAACCAATGAACTAATAGAAGAACAGGAGCTTACGGTGCTTTACAAGAAAGTGCAGCTGGCAAAAAAAGAAAAACGTTTTGCGCAAAAAAAGAAAGGAAAAAAATTTAAAGAAGTTGAAGGGTTAAAAGTCATTGCCAAAAACAGTGCGAAACCGACAAGCGAAGACGATCAAAAAGAAAAAAAGCGCTTGTACCGCGAAGCGATGTTTTTTGTGCATCCCGATAAATTTTCGATGCACGACGATAAAATTGACCTCGCCACAGAAGTGACCACCAAACTTATAGAAATTTATCAAACCGGTAATTTGGCCGAACTTCAAATTTTCCATACACACATTTTTAGCGGAAATGCCATGATGCAGTTTATGGAAACTTCCGAAAAAACAGCAAATACCAAAGAAGATTCCTATTTGCAAAATGAGGTTGAAAAATTGAAAAAGCTGTTACAACTTGCCAAAACCAAACATACCTATAAAGTATTGACGGAATATGAAAATCCACTGACATTTATTGATGAGTTGAAGGAATATTACCACGACCGAATTTTTAAACTTAAAAAACGGACAAGAAAAGCGCGTTTGTTTGATTTGTAGTGCGTTAGGTTAGGTAATTTGTGGCTTTGAAACCGAAATATTTTTTAACATTCTAAACGATAAAGCAACAATTCCTTCTTATCATTAGGAATTCTTACGGTTTTGAAAAATTTAAGTCCGATTTTTTCTATCAGTTTTTGTGAGGCTCTATTTTCTTTGGTAGTTATGGCGCTGATGCGCTTTATGTTAAATTCTTTAATGCCAATATTTTTGAGTTTTGAGGCGCTTTCAAAACCAAAGCCCATATTCTCATAATCCGGCAACAAAGCAAAACCAAGATCAATACCTTCCATACCTTCACGGTCATACAATCCGCAAGTGCCTATTTTAATGTTGTCCAATTTTCTGATAAGCGTATAATTTCCAAAGCCAAGTTTTTCCAATTGAGGAGTCATTCTATCTTTTATATATGCTTTTGCATCAGCAACCGATTTTACGTTTCTGTCTCCAATATTTGCAAGCCATTTCGGCGTATTTACCAATTCAAAAATGAATTCCGCATCATCTTCCGAAGTTGGCTGCAGGATTAACCGTTCAGTTTCAAAATGTTTATATGTTTTCATTTTTAAGATGTTTTAATATTTTCGAGCTTAAAAAACTACTTGATTGAAACCATAATTTTTAGTTGCCTGTTTAAATTTAGAAGATTTTTTTTATAGTATAAGGGAACAATTTTTATTTGGAAAGTGCTGTATTTTATATTCCAAACAAATCAGAGGGTTGTTCACTAAAATGATTGTTAAATAAAAAGATGGTTAAGAAAATGTATGCGATAAATGCAAAAACGATCAAGATTTGTAATATGGATGTTTTCTGAATATCTTGTTTTAATTTCACATCACATACTTCACCCGGGCAGTATTGGGCTTTTTCTTTGTAAAACAAATTATAAAATTTGCAACCTAAACAAATACCAAAGGCCGATTCAAAGAACAAGAAAATGATACAGATAAAACAGATAACACCTGTAATTGGGCTATATGTATTTGCAAGCACTAAAAGAATGAACATGGTTGCAGCTAAAACCACTCCAATGATCCATGCAAACTTTTTTTGAGCAGCACCAACATATTCGGGGGCTTGATTTCTCACAATTAAACGCCCTATTATTAAAGACGGAGCAAATTTAGGATTCACAAACACTCTTATAAGAATATCAACAAGGAATATGGTAACAGCATATTTTAGCATTGAAAAATCGCCCTTTAGAATTACGATCATTATTGAAATAAACATCATTAAAAAGAGCATTCCAGCCGCAGCTCTTATTTCTCGTTCGTTTAAAACAGGAATATTATACCCCTCTACTTCTTCTCCAAATTTTATGACTTTATTCATATGTAGGTGTTTATTGTTTTTTATTGGTCATATGTAATGCGCATATTTTCATTGGTGTTTGTATCGAGTCTCCGTTATGCTCATTTCATATGTAGGTGTTTATTGTTTTTTATTGGTCATATGTAATGCGCATATTTTCATTGGTGTTTGTATCGAGTCTCCGTTATGCTCATTTCATATGTAGGTATTTATTGTTTTTTATTGGTCATATGTAATGCGCATATTTTCATAGGTGATTGTATCGTGTATGCGTTATGCGCATTTCATTGTTTGATTTTTTTAAATAATATGACGTTTGAAAATAACTTTTGTTACAAAGGTAAAATTATTTAAAACTTGAACAGTATATTACTGATATTGAATGTAGATGGGTTTGGGCGTAAATTTCAATAGCTCTTGGGGGGTATACATTTCCCAATTATTTCTATTGTCGTTTTTATAAAATAATTTAAAGCCTGTAAATTGCACAGGTTCTTTATAAATATATCTCAGGTAAGTGGATTTTTTAAAAATCTTATCGCCAAATCCATCCATATTCATGACTACCTGAACTTCAGGAACTATTTTTATATTTTTATAATTGGTCACCATTCCCTGCGTAAATCGGTGCACGACCAACACTTTAGGCGGCAGGTTATTTTTTCGAACCAAGTTTGCCAAAATTTCTATAGCGTTATTGATATCATCGGAATTGAAAAGCCCTCTTTTGGTACCGGGAATTTCACCATTTTTCAAGGAAAATTCAGGATCAATCCCTAAATGAACGTTGGGTAGTTTAAGATAGGTTTCCAGCGAGGAAACTTCGTCCTTTACATTGCTCTGCCCAACCTGAATATCTAAAAACACCAAAGCATTGATAGATTTTGCCCAATTCATAATGGTATCTATTTGTTTAAAAGGCATTCTCATTCGATGTAAATTTGCTTTTCCTGGTAATGTCTGAGCCGTGATGGCAATGTAGTGCAATGCGGGAATTGCTTTTATGGTGGGGTCGGCAGCTTGCCATTGGGCAACCTCGTATTGTAGTTTTTTAAGCATTTCATCTTTAGGCAATTCGCCCAGAATCCCCATTCTTTTGGAATACAGATTTCCATAATAAGCAATGATTCTGTTATACGGCAATATTGCGCCAGGCAATGGATATGGGGTTTTTACCGGCCATTTTCCAATGGAGTCGTTATTGGATAAAGCCAACATTCTATTGTTGTAGTCAACAGTGTCTATTGATGGAACTTTATTTTCTTGGATAATTTGGGTTTTTACAGTGTCTTTTTTGATATTGTTAATCATTGGTTTTTTGGCTTTACCATTGTTGCAACTGCTGGTACAAAACAATATAGAAATGATAAGCATTAATGTGGAGAATGTGTGGAACGAATTTTTCATATTATTTTTATTGAATGTTTGTTTGAACTAAACTCATGAGGCGAATTTGCAATCCGTTCCAGTGCTGAAGGAGAAATTGACATTCGTTTTTTATGATCTAAGAGGTAATGAAAAATTAAATGTACAGCCATTTACTTCATTACTTTCAGCCCAAATATTACCACCGTGCATTTCGATAAATTCCTTGCAAAGCAGCAAACCCAATCCGGTTCCTGTTTCCTTATTTGTGCCTAATGATGAGTAGCTATAATCTATCCGGAACAATTTATCAATATTTTCTTTTTTGAGCCCAACGCCATTATCGGTTACTGTAACAATCAATTCTTTCTCTTTTTGGTGGGTACTAATTATAATTTCACCACCGGGATTGGTGTATTTTATTGCATTCGATATCAGGTTTCTTAAAATGGTTTTTACCATAGACTTGTCCGCTACAACATGAATATCGTCAAGTATTTTTTTTGAGATAAATATGGATTTTTGCTGCGCTGAATCATTTGATAATTCCACAACTTCATTTATTGTGGCTGCAAATTCAAAGCGCACCGGATTAAATTTTATTTTTCCTGTTTGTGTTCGTGACCATTCCAACAAATTTGTAAGTAAATTCATTGCCCGATGTGATGAATCATGGATTACTCCGGCATATTTTTCAATATCGTGATAATCCTTTTTGTTAATCCGATTTACAAGGATTTCGCTATACCCGAGAATACTACTAAATGGACTCTTTAAGTCATGGCCAATGATAGAGAAAAAACGGTCTTTGGTAGCATTGGCTTCCATCAAACGGGTTTTACTTTCTTTTAATTCTTTTTCTGCTATTTTATGTTCCGTAATATCACGAACGTTCAGTACCACAGATTTAATTAACGGATTCTTAATTTGATTGGTGCCAAATGCCTCCAGATATACCCAACCACCATTTTTATGCCGATGTCTGTATTGTGTACCTCCATTTTTCGAATTTTCTAAAATATCAGTGAGTCCTTCTATCGTTTTTTCCTGATCTTCCGGGTGAATCATTTTCTTGATTACAGAAATATTCATTAATTCTTCTGGCTTATAACCTAAAATCCGCTCACATGATTCACTCACATAATGCTGAATTCCATTGGAATCCAAAAGCACAATCATATCAAATGAATTCTTAATGAGTTGTTTGAATTTTTCTTCATCCCTTTTTGTGGATTCTTCTATTTGTTTTTCTAATTCTCGATATGTGGGGTTTGTATTCATTTTTTAATCGGTGTTAACGGTTTAGCGCATAAAAAGTTGCGAATCTGAAATGAAAATTTTCCGATGCTTAAATTTAGTGTTTTTTTGTGTTTTAAATACGATAATTGTTGGATTTAGCAATTTTTTTATCATCCTTAGCCAAAGTTATTTTGCTCTGTCTTTCTTGCGTCAGTTATAATTTCAGCAGGGTATTTATACAATTCCAGAATTTTAATTGCATTTCGGGTCTTTAATTTTCCTGATTTTAATTTATGGTCAAAATACAATTCCTCATTTTCAATATTTTCACTGAAATGATGTAACTCATAATTTTCTTTTTCGAGTAATTCCGTCAATTCAATATCGTGCGTTGAAACCAATACGAGATGATTTTCTTTGTTGAGAAACGATAAAATTGCTTTTCCTCCAGAAACACGTTCAATGGTATTTGTTCCTTTAAAAATTTCATCAAGTATAAATAAACAAGGCTTTTTATCTTTTGAAGCTTCAATGAGTTCCTTAATGGTCAAAACTTCTTTCAAGTAATAACTTGTATCATCAAGTAAGTCATCAGTGATTCTGACAGAAGAATAAACTTTTAGAAAAGGAGCCGTATATTCTTTCGCAAAACAAATATTTAAAGTTTGTGCTAAAATAGAATTTATGGCAATCGTTCTGATAAAGGTCGTTTTTCCAGACATATTTGAGCCTGTTAATAACAAGCTTTTTCCATCAAGATTTAAATCGTTTGCGATACAATTTTCAATGAGCGGATGTGTGATTTCTTTTGTAAAAATTTGTTTCTCTACCGTAAAATGAGGTTCGCAAATTTCTAAATGATCAGATTTTAGGGAAGCCACAGCTATCGCTGAATCGATTTCTCCAATAAAGTGAAATAGTTTGTCAATGTTGTCTTTTTCCTTTGTGATAGCATCAATAAAGCTATAAAAGACAATATATTCAATCATAAATTGAATTTTTATCAATTCAATTAAAAACCAAAAAGGCAGGGCGTATTCATTTATGAGTACATTTTCAAACCCTATAAACTCAGTTTTAGTCTGGACGGTACTTACTTTTTTTATAAAAGACAAATCAGAAAAATGCCGTTTAATTTCTTCAAACTGCGAAAGTTCTTTACCTACTTTTAAAGCTTTGGATAATTGATTTACAGCGCTGATATAATAAGTAACATTCTCTTTATTTTTATAGTGAAAAACGGTATTGATAAAAAAAACAGGAAGTAAAAAAAGTGAAAATATTGGATTGAAAAAAGTTAGCATCACTAAAACAACAGAACCTAAAGAAGAGGCATAAATAAATTTTAAATACTTAGGCTTCTCAATTGGCTTATCATTTATAAGTTTCTCCAAATCATAAGCGTTTACAGAATTCATTTTTGATAAAATCATTTGACTTTTAAGCCTTAAGATTTCATTGTTTAAAAACAGTTTGCTTAATAAATCAAACTTTTTTAATTTTTCAATGGTACCAATTGTTCTTATTTTAAAATAAAGATATTGTTGCCCGATTTTTGAAGAAGTCCGGTCAATAAATTTGAAAATTTCATCAAGATCTAAATCTATACTTGTTCTTTCAGAAATCAGGTGGTATGATTTGTTTTTATGGATATTGTTCTCAAAGTATTGTTTGATGACATAAAAATTAAAATATTCTTTTTCTTTCTGTTTGCCCCAATTTTTCAGAAGATATCCTTGTAATTTTTTTAATCTTTTCTTTCTGGAATAATTGTTCATCAATAAAACTAAAACTAAAATAAAAATTATTCCTAAAATCCAATTCATCCTTTTTGCACTTTTTCTCTAATTTGGGCAAACCTGTTACATCAGAATAAAACACTTGTGTAAGGTGTTTCCATCCTAATAAATAATAATTTCATGTAAAATACCAATGCAATTTTTTTAGTAGTGCCTTAAATCCGTAGAGTAAAGGATAAGGAAGGAGAAAAAGTCAATAAAAACAATGCTTTAAAGACTTTTTTCTTCCCTAAAATTTCACTAAATTTGGTGAAATCTCTCACAGGATGAAAATTACAAC
>Ga0314774_1000411_pt1 | contig 35458 bp, 40 predicted proteins | sample MetaGCBIA2018_FD_204515 | JGI IMG/M metagenome (GOLD analysis project Ga0314774, IMG submission 204515) | Cryopeg brine microbial communities from Beaufort Sea near Barrow, Alaska, United States - CBIA 2018 | ecosystem: Environmental > Aquatic > Marine > Coastal | place: USA: Alaska | collected... | reverse complement strand
AGGAGGAGATTACAATGATAAGAGTAATACCAGGTGATACAGGTGAAGGTAAAACACAGCAATTAATAGAAACAGCAAACAACACGCTTAAAGAAGCGAAAGGGAACCTTGTTTACATCGATGGTGACAACAGTCACATATACGCGTTAAGACATGAAATTCGTTATATTAATATATCTGAATTCCCTATTGATAATTACCATGAATTTTTTGGATTTATGTGCGGTATCTTATCTGAAGACAACGATATCAGTCACATATTTGTAGATGGGCTATTAAAAATGGCGAATTTATGCGAAATAAGTAATTCCGATGAATTAATTAACAAGTTAAAAGCTATTACAGATAAGTTCCATGTCAAGCTAATTGCAAGCATTAATTGCGATGAAGCTTCTCTTCCAGAATTTTTACGAGAATTCGCATTAGCATAAACGATTAAACTATCATCAATAAATATTTAGAAGGGATGTTATATAAGCATAAATCTTGCTTATATAACATCCCTTCTTTAATTAAATTTCTTAATTTTAATTAATTGCTTATCTAATTTCTTATCTGATTTCTAACGAAGTTAACGTACAATCTCTCTCCACTCTAAATCTCCACGTTCTAAAGCTTTTACAAGTAATTCAGCAGTAGCTAAATTTGTTGCAACCGGAATATTATGGACATCACAAAGACGAACAATTGAACCCATATCAGGTTCGTGAACTTGTCTAGATACCGGATCTCTTAAAAAAATCATTACATCCACTTGATTAAGAGCTATTTGTGAACCGAGTTGTTGTACACCACCTAAATGGCCCGCTAAATATTTATGGATTGACAAATTTGTTACTTCTTCAACTAATCTACCCGTCGTGTCAGTAGCAAATAAATCATGTTTACTAAGAATGTTACGATATGCTATGCAAAAGTTCTGCATTAATTTCTTTTTCGTGTCATGTGCTATTAAACCGATATTCATAAGTGCCCCCTTACGTTGATGTTTTTCGTTGCATGCTTAAATTAATTATCATACCTAACATCAGCATATTAGATAATAATGCGGTAAGTCCATAACTAACAAATGGTAATGGTAACCCTGTATTTGGTACTATCGCCGTTGTAACCCCCACATTGATAAATGTTTGAAATACAATGACCGCGACAAATCCAGAAACCAATAATTGACCTAATAGATCAGTACTATCCTTGGCTATATATATAACTCTTAAAATCAATAACATCAGCAAAATCAGTACTACTGAACATCCAAGGAAACCGAACTCTTCTCCTATAATAGAAAAGATGAAATCAGTTTGTGGTTCTGGCAAATAATCATATTGATTAAGTTTACCATTATAAAGTCCTTTTCCGTATAGCTGTCCGGATCCAATCGCTTGAACAGAGTTTTGAGTTTGCAACGCCGATGATAATTCATATTCTTCTGGATTAATTGTTGCTAATATTCTCTCTAATTGATAACCCTCGAGTAACTGTTGATCTGGTTGTTGTACGTACCAAAAAATACCAAGAGTTATTGGTACGGTAAGAATCACTGCTGCAAAAATATATTTATAACTGATTCCTGCACTAAATAATATGACAACAAATATAAACACTAAAACTAATGAAGTTGATAAATCCGGTTGTTTTTCTATTAAGAGTACAGGCACAATTATTAATATCAAAGAACCCAAAAGAATATAGATCTTGTTAATCTTCTTTTCGAACTTATCAAAATATTTAGCCAATACAATAACCATGAACAATTTAGCAAATTCAGATGGTTGAAATGTAAATCCACCAATTGGAATCCATCTAGCTGCACCATTTTTAGATGCACCTATGAAGAACACACTTACTAACAAGGCGATATTCAAAATATAGATAAGAAATGCAAATTTACCAATTAAATGATAATCAATAAATGAAACCACAATCATTAATACAAATCCAAATATAAACCCATAAAACTGTTTTGTGGCAAAAAAATCAGTTCCTTCTATACTATTAATTCTTGTAGCACTACCTATAGCATAATAGCTAATGATAAATAATGCAACAACAATTAATATACTTATAAAATCATATCTTCTAAACTCATAACTACGATGCATTTATATCACTTAGCCCTTGGTTTTCTAATGTTTTTAATAGGTATATTAGCTGTTAGAGCAGGCACTACGTTTCCTGTAGTTTCTGATCTTGCTGAGCCAATATTAAGTTCAAGTTCTTTATCATCAAATTCCATATATTTCTTAATTACTTCTAAAATGTCATTTTTCATCATTTCAAGAACATCTGTATTACAATTCGTTCTGTCGTGAATAAGAACAAGTTTTAAACGATCTTTAGCAACTGATTTAGAAGCTGGTTTCTTTTTGAAAAACATAATTATCCACCTTCCTATCCCTTAATTCCCATTAAATTTTTAAGTTTACCAATAAATGTCGTTGGTAGATCCAAATCAATATATGGTACTTCTTCACCTGTGATTCGTAAACACATATTTTCATATGCTCTACCAGGTATGGTTGTCGGATCGGCGGCAATAGGCTCTCCTGTGTTCGTTGAAATAACAATACTCTCATCATCCGGCATAACACCAATAAGATCAATAGCAAGAATTTCAATAACGTCATCTATTGACATCATATCCCCACGTTTTACCATGTCAACGCGAAGTCGATTAACAACTAAACGAATGTCATGTATTTCGTTTGCTTCTAATAATCCAATGATTCTATCAGCGTCTCTAATGGCTGATACCTCTGGAGTCGTTACTACTATTGCACGATCTGCAGCAGCGATAGCATTTTTGAATCCTTGTTCAATTCCAGCGGGACAATCAATAATAATATAGTCGAAATCCTCACGCAATTGATTACATAACTCTTTCATTTGTTCAGGATTAACTGCATCTTTATCTCTTGTTTGAGCAGCAGGCAATAAAAACAGATTCGGATTCCTCTTATCTTTAATAAGACCTTGACTAACTTTACAATTACCTTCTATAACATCAACGATGTTATAGACTATTCGATTTTCAAGACCCATAACTACATCTAGATTTCTAAGTCCAATATCAGCGTCAATTAAAACAGTTCTTTTACCAAGCATTGCAAGACCAGTACCAATATTAGCACTTGTTGTAGTTTTGCCAACGCCACCTTTACCAGATGTTACAACGATTACTTCGCTCATTTTGCCAACTCCTCTATCTTCTTAATTAATTTCCTCTAATTTCTTTAAGTACTTTATTATCAATTGTTTCAATGGCTATCATGCCATCTTCTACAAAAGCTATCTTTGGTTCAGTGTTTGAACTATCATTCATCATCTCATCAGATGCGCGTCCCAGTGTTTGATTGATACGCAGTTGAACAGGTTTCATATCTAATGCAACAATATAAGCATTGTCTGTACCATTAAGACCTGCATTGACAACGCCTTTAAGTTTACCGATAATAATAACACTTCCACCCGCTTCAACTCTTGCTCCGTTGTTAACGTCACCCATAATAACAACACTATGGTTATGAATCACTTGTTGTCCAGATCGGAGTGTAGCATAATGGAATTTGACTTCATCCTTTATGTCTAATTGAATTTTGGATGAAACCTTTTTGGTATCTTCAAAATCTTTAATATCATTAAGCAACTTCATCTTTTCTTGCTCAAGTATTTCAACTTTATGTTTGATTTCATTTATTACATTTACATAATCTTTCTTTATAATATCTGAAACCTCATCTACTACGGTACTACGTAGTTCGTTTGTTATCGTTTCTCTTAAATTTTCGATTTCAGATTCTTCATCAACAACACAAAGAACTTCAAGATCAGAATGTTCACTAAACAAATCGATTAAGGTTTTTTGTTGATTATCGTCTAATGATTTACCATTGAAACTCAAAGTTACTTTATTGGCACCAAAAAAATTTCTTGCACCCTCTAGTTTGTTAATTAATTCATCTTTGATTTGCTCGAAACTGGAATCCTCATTTATAAAGACGGATAATCCATGTTGGTTTCCCTTTAATAAAACAATATCATTCATCTTTTACCTCTTTATCCATAGCTTATTTCATATTATACATAAAAACAAAAAAATTGTATACCTAATTTGCATGAATTATTCAATATTCATTTCTTGTTCATAACTATATCCATGATTTTCTTTATAAATATCATAATAAACAGCATATATATCTCTAGCGACGGTTCCAACAATATACCCTGACGAAAACGGACTTGTATAACTGTAAGGAATAGCAACAATAATTGCAATTTCAGGATCATCCGCGGGTGCAAAGGATGCAAAAACTGCATGAGAGGCTCTTTGTTTGTTCTCTTGTGCTGTACCGGTTTTTCCGGCTACTGAAACAGGAAAGTTATAATAAAAACTTCTTGCAGTACCACGGCTCCCCGTAGTTACTTCCTTCATGCCTTCATGAACAGCTGCTATTGTTCCTTCTTTAAAATCATTAACTTGGGTTATTGTCGGTTTTTTTTCCATAAATAAAGTGCTATCCGAATTATATATTCTATCAATGAGTGTTAATTCATAAAGGGTACCGCCATTTGCTATTGTTGCAATATATCTTGCCATTTGTGTTGGTGTATAAGCGTTGAATTCTTGCCCCATAGCCGCAGTAACCGGATTGACTGTTCCACTATCAGTGTTACCTGGTGTAGAAGGCTTGGATTCAACAAGTTCAATACCTGTCGTTGTATTAAGCCCAAACATAGCTGCATATTTAGCTAATCGTTCAACGCCAAGTTGCGGACTATAGGAACCATCTTCTGTAATGCCTAATCGATAGCCAACTTCATTAAAAAACGAATTGCAACTAACGGCAATAGCAGTTACGACATTTACCGGTCCATGGGCGCCACCATAAGCAGCAATCCAACAAGAAACATTGGGTGATACCTTTGTGAAATGACCTGTACACCTTACACTGTCATGATAATAGATGACTTCTTCTTCTAAGCCGGCGACGGCAGTCATCATTTTAAATGTTGATCCAGGAGCTGTTTTACCTTGAGTAGCTGTTGGATACAATGGTTTTGTCGGATCATTTAGCAACTCCTGATAATAACTATAATCAGAAATGCGATTATTGTCGTAACTCGGATAACTCACAAGCGCCAACACTTCACCTGTATCAACATCAACAATTACAGCTGCCCCAGTAGACGGATCAAGTGCAAGTTGTTGAGGTGTTAATTCAATATCCATGATTAATTGTTTCATATAGTCAAGTGGTGATAACCTTCTTGATAAAAGCTTTTCTAACACTTCCTCTGTTACGCTTACAATTTTTTGTTCGATTAAAACCATTGATAAGTCCAAATAGTTGAATTGTTCATTATCTGTCATTTCTAAAAATATATTATTCTTAAAAACATGACGATTAAAATAATCGTTTTTAACTATGTCTTCGAGTAAAAAGTCATACAGCTCTTGATCCGTCATACCTTCACTTGTCATGTTCTGTTTTTCTAGTACTCGATCCAATACGATATAATTTTCTTTGATGTAATATTTCAACAATCCTTTAAAGCTGATGTTTTCTTTATTAAAGTCGTTATAACCATCACTATTCTCATGATCACTGTTCAATAGTCGGTCATCTTCCAATGTCTTCAAGATATAATCATAATACCGACTTAATTTATCATTTAGTGTGACATCTGATACTACTAGACTATTATATATAGCTTCCGTTTTAGCTGAATAATACGCGCTATAATCATTTAATATATTTAGAGAAAAACTTTCTTCTCTTGATTTCATTATCTTTTCAATATCTATTGTCTCATTCTCAAAAAGCGAATAATACACATCTTTAAGAAGAGGTAATCTATCCTCGCCATAAGTTGGCAGCTTAAGAACTAACTTCTGAGAAATAATGTTATTTAGCTGTTTAACCAGCAAATCTTGTGTGGCGATTTGTAAGTCTAAATCAATGGTTAAATATACATCTTTTCCGGCAGTCGGCTCCGTTTCTTCGATAACATTTTTAGTACGTCCATGAATATCAACTTCAACTTGTTGATATCCATCTACAGAATGAAGATATAATTCCATAGCTTCTTCGATACCAATACGTCCCACGGTATCATTCTGATCATATCCATAGGGTTCAAATTCATTTAACGCTTTATCATCAATAGTTCCCGTGTAACCGATGATATGAGCAGTATAATTGGGATATAAATATTTACGAATCGAATCTTCAACTATAGAAACACCAGGAAGATCAACTTTGTTCTCTTGAATTACAGCTAAAGTTTCATCGGATATATTAACAGCAATTACTTGTGGAATGAATTTGTAATAACCTTTAATCCATAAAGCATGGCGAATAATGACTAAATCAAGCAATTCTGTTGTTGTTACACCGTTATCTATAATGAAATCTCTGTCAATTTCAAAAAACTCGTCGATTAAATAGTTAATCATTTCTTCAGCATCATAGTCCATTTTCACTAAATATTCGTCAATTTTTTCTTGATTATCTTCTTCTTCGTTCAGTAGAATTGTTTCACCAAAAATATCTTTTTTAAAACGAACCACTTTAAAATTACTATTGATAAATTCGAAATTTTTGTCTTGATCTAGCAAAATAGGAAACTCAATACTTAATGAGTCGTTATTTTTTCTTATGATCCTTATTAAATCCAGCAATAATATATTACGATTTGAAGTATAGACGCTATTATCATAATTAATGCTGTACGCAACTTCATTAACAGCTAGAGGCGTTCCATACCTATCATAAATCAGGCCTCTTTGTCCCTCTATATCAACATCACGTAGAACACTTAACTCAAACTCTTCTTCCAATTTACTTCCGTTGATTATTTGCAAATTAAAAAGTCTAGCAAAAAGTATACTAAACATTAATAGAATAATAATTGTAATAACAAATAGTCTATGTGTTAAAAAGGAAATAACAATCCTAAAGATCTCCTTCATAAAGGTCACCATCTCCCTTTCTTTTTTCTTTTTCATAATCATCAATGAAATGACTATAAACGATATATAATCTATACAAAAGAACTGCTACAACGACCGTATACGTAATCTCAGGTAGAATAACTACAATCAAATAATAGAAAAACTCGATTTTTCCACGTAGCAAATAAGTCAATATATAAACAATGAAATTGTAGGCCAGACTACTAACGCCTATCGCCGAAAGTGGAATAACAACACTTTCAGCATAGAAATTACGATACAAATAAGCACTAAGCGATCCGATAGCCAAGTAAATCAACACATAGAAACCGACAACACTACCAAAAAGTATATCTTGAATTAGTCCAAAAGATACACTGTAAATAATCCCCTCTTTTCTACCTTGAAGTACACTGATAGAAACAATCGTAATAATGAAGAGATTTGGACTAACATTGTTAATATTTATGAATTGAAAAAATGTAGTTTGTAAAACAGTAATTAATATAATAATGACTATTCTAGATATTGTTTTTAACATGAACGTGTTACACCTACTCTTCGTCGATATTTATAACAAGTACTTCTTCAAGATGTTTAAAGTCAACAACTGGTTCTAGTACTGCTGTTTTGGTTAATTTGTTTGGGTTTGATTCAATGCTTTTGACGGTTCCGATTAATATTCCCGGAGGATATATCTCGCCTAAATGAGAGGTAACTATTTCGTCCCCTTCTACTAGGTTTACGTTTTCTTCAATATATTCAATAAGACACAAGCCATCATCACCTAATTTCTTATCACCGCTAACTGTACAAAAATCTGAAGTTCTCAGTATAATCGAGCTGACACTTGATGTGTCATCTATGATACTTCGGACCTTCGCATAATTAGGACCTACTTCAATGATGCGACCTACTAACCCATTACCAGCCATAACAACCATATTAACCTTTATATTATCATTCGTTCCCTTATCAATAATAAAGACCTCATACCAATTACCAGGATCTTTGCCAATAACGCGTGCTCCGGTTTTTGGATAGTCTGCATATCTCTTGTCAAGTTCAAATAATTCTCTAAGCCGTTCAAGTTCAAGCTTGTCGAGTTCGAGCAACTTATTCTGATATCGTAATTGGTTGACTTCTAATACAAGATCTTCATTCATTTGATCAAGTTTACCAATATTGCTAACAAAATCTACTCTACCTTTTACCCAATCACCAAAATAAGTGACACCTTTTTGAAAGGGTATAATCACATAAGTTATACTTTGTTCAACTGGCGAAGTTGTCTGTCTTGTCTCCCATGTAAGAACCATAGAAACCAAACTGATAATAATAATAGCTCTAATTACCGTTCTCATGGTAAAACGTGATTGTCTTTTCATTGTTCCTCCTAAGTAAGATGGCCTAGCTTTTTCTCTTTCAAGCTAATAAATTCACCATCTCCTATGATTATATGATCAAGAAGCTCGATACCGATAACTCTACCTGCTTCATATACTCTCTTTGTCACTTCGATGTCATCCATGCTTGGTGTAGGATCACCACTTGGGTGATTATGAATGAGAATTATATTAACAGCACCATATTCAAGTGCTTCTTTAAAAACTTCTCTTGGATCGACTAAAGATGCATTAACCGTACCGACTGATATCTCACTGTCTTTAATGATTCCATTTTTAGTGTCTAGTAATAATACTTTAATATGTTCTCTGGCTAAATATCTCATTTCTTCCATAAAGATATTGGCTACAGACTGAGGTGAAGACACCTTGAATCTTTGTACTGCGTAAGATTTCGATAACCGATTGGAAATCTCTGCAATTGCTTTTAATTGAATCGATTTTACTCGGCCGATACCTTTTACATTTTGCAATTCTTTGGAACTTAATACCTGAATGCCACCTAGTCCACGACTGTTAAGCGCTAAAACCTTTCTTGCAGTATAAATAGAAGGTTCGTCTTTAGCACCTGTACGAATTACAATTGCAAGCAACTCTGCATCCGAAAGCGACTTGGGTCCTAATCTTTCGATTTTTTCATATGGCTGTTCCTCAAATGATTGTTGATTTAGTTTCATCTACCTCTCCCATTTCTTTAAGCATTTTGATAACTAGATTTACAGGAAGACCCACAACATTAAAATAATCACCTTTGATTTCTCTAATGAATCTAGCCCCTATACCTTGTATACCATAGCCACCTGCTTTATCAAATGGTTCTTTAGTACTTACATAAAAATCTATATCTTCTTCAGTCAGTGTGTCAAAAGAAACCACAGTCACTTGATAGTCTGTTATAGTTCTTTTATCCCATGGACGGTAGATTGATACGCCCGTATATACTTCGTGGTCACTATTTGATAATAATCTCAAATAATCTTTTGCTTCTTCAATTGAGGAAGGTTTCTCCAATATCGTTTGATTGATAACAACGACAGTATCTGCTCCAAGCACACATCTTTTTTCATTACTTGAACATGGAACAGACTCTGCCTTTTTAAAAGCCAGAGTCTTCACATACTCAATCGGATTATGTATTTGAATTGTATTCTCATCAAAATCACCGAGTATGATTTCATATTCAATTGCAACTTGATTTAATATTTCAGCTCTTCTAATCGAAGCTGAAGCTAATATAATCTCATTAATCATTTAATTAAATCTTTCTAAATGTAAAAATAGCAATACCAATACCAATAATACTTGCAATCGTAATATCAAATGTTATTTGTAACATAAGTGTCATAATTTTTAAATCTAAATTGATTGGACCGGGAAACGCAAAACTGTATCCGAAGTTTAACCATTTAAGAAAACTCACATTGGATGCCAATTCGCCAATCAACCCTCCTACTACTATTCCAGCTAATATAAGCAAGAATAACGACCAACCATTCTTCCCGCTACTATGTTTTGAATAAGCCAATATATTCATCCTCCCATTATCTTTTTTTACGATTTATTCTATCATATCTACGTACATTACGCAATGATTGTACGTGTTTCTTAAGAAGTTACTATTGATATGATACCTATTGTTCCTAAGTTGCTAATCATGGTTCTAATGTTTATAATATTTCTTATTTTTCCAATGTTTCTAATTATTTTGACGCTTTTTCATTTTGTTTGTAAATGTCAAATCATCCCTCCGAATATAATCTGAATTCGAAGCTGGTGTGTCACCTTCGAGCTAAAGCTGTCTGCTAAATCCCTATTATATACAATAACACTTAATCAAGACAAATTCAATAAATCTTCAACTCAATTATATTATACTCAATTTATTCTCTGAAGCTTTTGAGTTTTTAATCTGTTCTATCACCTGCCGATTAGTATTACCTTCGAGCACTTGGAATTGAATTTCCAACTTTCTATATGATTAACATCGTTAGATAACATTACCTACTGAATACATCTATTCCAATTTTTCACATTCTATTTCAGATAACTTTTATGTGCTTGCACTTAGGTTATGGAATGGTTGAAGCGCTATGTTAAATGATGGTACATATAGACCGAATCATTTTCACTTATTAGTGGTGTAATTAGTGATTTATGAAAAAATTGCTGAAGCAGAAGCTACTGTTCCTTATGGAGAAGTTATGGATCGATTAAGGAGCAAGTACAATGTCAAATAAATACACTGTCAAGCAAACACCTTTCTCAGAACTAGATCTGGATGAAATAATCGGTCACATTGCTTATGATAATATTGATGTTGCTTTGATATTACTTGAAAAATTCAAACTTAGCTTCGAAAGATTATCATCTTATCCATTCAGTGGTTCTGTACCAGAAGATGCGAATCTTCGAATAAAAGGTTGTAGCAAATTAGTTGTTGATTCATATGTTGTAATCTATCTACCTAATACAAATACAGAAACAATCAGTATTATACGTATATTTTCAGCATATATGGACTATATTGACCAATTATAGAGATATTTAAACTCTCAATCAGAATTACCGTAAAAAAAGGAGCCATGCATCAACAAATTCTCACTTGTTGACAGTATAGCCCCTTAATCATTTAATTATTTTAATATTTTATAACTTTAATATTTAATTATTTTAGCATTTAAACATCCATCTAAGCCTGTCGATAATCAATAATAGCCTTTGTAGGGCATTTAAGCACACAAGCATTACACTCCGTGCATTTCTCATAGTCTATCCTAGCAATGTTCTTTTCAACCTTTATAGCGTCAAATTCACAAGCCTTTTCACAAAGTTTACAAGCGATACATCCAGTCGAACAATTTTCTTTCACTGGTTTACCTTTGTCTTGTGATGCACAAGCTACACGAACTTTTTTATCTTCTGGTATTATTTCAATTAAATCTTTAGGACATTCTAATACGCATTGACCGCAAGCTACACAGTTATCGTTGATAACTGCAATACCATCAATGATATCAATTGCATTAAACTCACATGCCTTAACACAGGTGCCATATCCTAAACAACCAAACTCGCATCCTTTTGAACCTTTTCCTTGAAGAAAAGCTGCATTTTTACAATCATAAATCCCATTATAAATGTATTTTTCTTTAGCAGTATCGCAAGTACCTTGACATTTCACATAAGCAACGTGTTTAGCCATTTCAATTGATTCAACACCCATAATTTTACTTAACTCTACAACTAAATCAGCGCCTCCAACAGGGCAACTTGTAACCGCTGCACCTTCTTCGACAACTGCTTTTGCATAGGCATCACATCCGGCAAATCCGCAAGCTCCGCAATTTGCGCCAGGTAATGCGTCTCTGACAATTGGAATTAGAGGATCAACTTTTACTTCGAATACCTTAGCTGCTACACCAAGTCCGATACCAAAGACCAGACCGAGTCCACCAATGCTAAGAGCTGAATATACTATACTCGTTACGTCCATATTCTCCTCCTTATTTGATCATTCCTGCAAAACCTAAAAAGGCAATTGCCATAAGTCCTGCAGTAATCAGTACGATTGGGTAACCTTTAAAATATTTAGGAATTGGGCTGAATTCAATATGCTCTCTGATTCCGGCAAGCAGAACAATCGCAAGCGTAAATCCAACAGCGGTACCAAATCCATTGACAACTGAATGCAACAGACCAAAAGCTCCATCTGTTTGAATTCCTTTGTTCATATTGATAAGTGCAATACCAAGAACTGCACAGTTTGTTGTAATAAGTGGTAAATAAACACCTAATGCTTGATACAATGATGGACTAGTCTTTTGAATAACCATTTCCACCAATTGAACTAACGACGCGATGACTAGAATAAATGCAATCGTACTTAGGTATTCAATTTCGAGCGGTGCAAGTATCATGTTGTACACTACATAGGATATAAGTGAAGCTAACGTCATTACAAATGTAACTGCCATACCCATACCAAATGATGTTTCAACCTTTTTAGAAACGCCTAAAAACGGACATACTCCTAAAAATTTTGCTAAAACAATATTATTTACTAATACTGCGCTAATGAAAATTAATATAAATTCCATATGTCCTCCTATCCTTTAACAGTTTTTGCTCTGTATGCATTAAAAGCTGCAAATATTAAACCAAGCGCAATAAAAGCCCCAGGTCCTAATACAAATATAGTTATCGGTTGATACCAATATGGACTCAATAATTGAAGCCCAAAAATACTTCCAGCACCTAACAGTTCACGCATTGAACCAAGTATTGTTAGAGAAAGCGTAAATCCAAGTCCCATACCTAGTCCATCTGCAGCTGAAAGCAATGCGTTGTTTTTGGATGCAAATGCTTCTGCACGACCTAATACAACACAGTTAACAACGATCAGTGGGATAAATATACCTAATGAATCGTACAAAGCTGGAATGTAACCCTGTAAAAGCAATTCAACAACAGTTACAAATGTTGCAATAATTACAATAAAAGCAGGGATTCTAACTTTACTTGGTATGATATTACGAAGTAAGGCTACAACTAAGTTTGATGCGACAAGAACAATTGTTGTTGCAAGACCCATACCCATACCATTCATTGAACTCGATGTTACAGCTAATGTTGGACACATACCAAGAACTTGAACTAAAACCGGATTTTCATCTATAACACCATTTTTTAATAATTTTGTAATTGAACTCATTAATTACCCTCCTTTTTAATATTACTATTATAGTAATCAATCGCTTCGTTAACTGCATTAGTAACTGCAGCTGAAGTTATTGTAGCACCACCGATAGCATCTATATCTTGAGGGTCGGTTGCACCCTTTTTAACTGTTAATAAACTAATTTCTTTACTGATAAACTGATTTTTGAATTTTGATTCGTCGGCTTTGGCACCAAGACCTGGAGTCTCAGAATGACTAACAATGTCGATACCGCTAATCGTACCATCGGTTTTAAATCCAACCATTATTTTAATGACATCGCCATATCCTTCTAACGTTTCAAGTTGGAATGCATAACCTAATACATCACCACTTCCATCTTCTTCAGAATTCCCTTGGTATATCTTAGTAATGAATTTAGGCTCACCTGATATTTCTTCTTCGATAAATTTCGAATTCTTTAAAACTGTGTTAAGAGCAATTTCAGTCTTCAGTTTAGTTTGATATGCTCGAGGCTCTTCCGTTGCAGTATATGTCAAACCTAACAGAAAACCAGCAATAATTGTAATACCAAAGAGAATAAGGGCGTTTATGATAATAGAATCTTTTTTCATATTACTTCTCCTCCCCGAAACATCTTGGAATTGTGTACCGATTTATTAACGGAACGGTTAAGTTCATTATAATAATCGCAAAAGATACACCTTCTGGATAACCGCCAAATAATCTAACAAACGAAGTGATAACACCACAACCTACTGCGAAGATAATCTGACCTTTTATTGTCATTGGAGACGTAACATAATCGGTAGCCATAAAAATGGCACCAAGCATTAAACCACCACTGAACAATTGGTATCCTAAGAACTCAATATCAAATCCATCACCGCTAAAAAGCATATATAGACTCATGAATATCGCCACTGTTCCAATAAAAACAACAGGAATGCGATAACTGATTACTTTTCTAACGACTAGATAAATACCACCAATAATAAGTGCTAGTGCAGATATTTCACCAATACTACCTGAGATAGTACCAACGAATGCATCAAGAACACTCGCATTAATTGGTTTGTCATGCTTAAGCAGACCTAGAATTGTTGCACTTGATACGGTGTCAACACCTGACACTGGCCATACTGCTTTGACTATTGGCCAAGTCGTCATTTGATTGGCGAAGGAAACAATTAAAAATGCTCTAGCACCTAATGCTGGATTCATGAAATTATTACCTAAACCACCAAATAGTTGTTTAACAACTATTATTGCAAACATGCTACCAAGAATGGGAATAGCAAACGGAACGAGAAAATCAACCATTGTAGTTCCATTCGCGGCATTTGGTAATACTGGTAACAATGCCGGTAAGTTGAGACCTAGTAATAGTCCTGTAACCGCTGATGAATAATCGTTAATACGCACAACACCTTTTGTATATTTTTGATAAATATATTCAAAAAATACTGCAGATGCAACGGATAATAAAACTGTAAAAACTGCTGCAAGTCCGAAAATGTAAAATCCAACTAATGTAGCTGGAATTAATGCAATAACTACATCTCTCATTATGTTAGTTGTAGAATCCGAAGATCTAACGTGAGGAGATGATGATACAATATTTAAATCTGCCATAATATCCTCCTCTATTTTCTTCGTTCAGCCATGATTGTTCGCCTCGTCGTACGAATTGATTGTACGAGATGTCGTTTTGAAGGACATACAAAAGAACATGATCCACATTCAATACAGTTCATACCTTTATAATTCACAAATTGTTCTTTGGAATTATTTCTTGCAAACTTATCTAAATCAAGTGGTAATAAGTTCATTGGACACGCATCTACACATTTACCGCAACGAATACATGGACTCTCATCTCTCATATGCATTTCATCGTCAGAAAGCAATAAAATTGCTCCAGATGTTTTTATAATAGGAACATCAACACTAAAAAGTGCCATTCCCATCATCGGTCCACCTGCAATAATCTTTTTAGATTCATCGATAAGTCCACCTGCATGTTCAATTACTTGACGAAAACTTGTACCGATTTTAACTTTGTAGTTTCCAGGATTTTTAACATTTTCACCTGAAACTGTTACGATTCTTCTCATCAATGGTCTTCCTCTAAAGAAAGCTCGATGAATGGCAACGACAGTATCAATATTCTGTACAATGCAAAATGCGTCTGCCGGTAATTTACCTGACGGCACTTCTCGTTTCGTAATAGAATAAATAAGTTGCTTTTCAGCACCTTGAGGATATTTGGTTGCAAGTCTTGCTACATACATGTTCTTAGCAATTTCAAGGTTTGATGTGTTTTTGAATTTTGCTACAGCTTCTTCCATTGCCTTAATAGCATCAGGTTTGTTATCTTCAATAGCAATCACACCTTTAGCTTTTGGGAATATGGATAGAATAACAGATAATCCAAGTACAACCCTATCAGTTTCTTCTAGCATTACGCGATGATCTGAAGTAAGATATGGCTCACATTCAGCTCCATTAATAATGATATGATCAATTTGATCACTGTTTGGCGGGTTTAACTTTATGTGAGTAGGAAAACCTGCTCCACCCATGCCAACAACACCTGCTTCGCGTATTGTACTTAATATATCTTCTTTACTCATTGAATATGGGTCTTTAACAACCATATCAATTTCTTTATACTCTCCATCATTCTCAATAATCACAGCTGGTATCTTTGAACCGCTTGGATGTAAAACCTCTGCAACTTTCTTGACTTTTCCCGAAACAGTACTATGTACCGGCGCACTTACAAAACTATCTGAATCACCAATTTTCTGACCAACCAGAACTAAATCTCCCGGCTTTACTAATGACTTACATGGTGCACCGATATGTTGTAGTAACATAATGGTTACATCACCTTCTGGTAAAACATATTCAATAGCTTTATTTTGAGTTTGCTTTTTAGCATGTTTTGGGTGAATACCTTTTTTAAATGTTAAGCTTGACATTCTGGACCCCCTATCTAATTAATACAATTCTTATCCTATAATACCCGATTATAAGGGTTTTTACAAGGTAAGTTAAAAATCTCACAATGATTTCTATGCTCCTTATCACGCGCAAAGCCTAGTTATGCACATTGTATACACTATACAATAAGTAAAGCCGCACAAAAAAAATCCCGCTAAATGGGATTTTCTCGTTATCTTTGTTAAAATATTAACTTTGTCTAATTTCTACTAAATTTTCGTTAATATAATCTTTTAGCCATAATACCACTTCAACTTGACTCAAAGGAACGTCACCAAGGATTTCTTTTAAGTCATTTGTAGATATTTCAAATTCATTATTATTAAAGCTATGTTTATAAATAATATTTATTGATTCCTCTGAGGTAATTAGCGTTGTCATAGTTGATGGCATATTACCAAGTGGCGGTCTATCAATATGTTTATATTTCATTGTTGCTATAACTGCGGTTCCTTTACCTACGACCGAATCTATTGTTAAAGAACCTTCGCAGTTGATACAAGTATCATTTAGAAAAGGAATGCCTAACCCCACTTTTCTCATTGTACGACTTGTTGTAAATGGGTCTTTAATTGTTTTAAGTACTTGTTCGGGTATGCCAACACCATTATCAGTAATAATCAGTTTAAAATCATCTTTGATTGGATTTTCAATAACCTCAACAATGATTTCATTAGCTTTACCTCGCACGCTATTATTGGCGATATCCAGAATATGATATGCTAATTCTTTCATATAACTCCTTTAAAGGTTGAATCTTTTTACGCTTTCGCCTAATGATTCAATGAGTTCAGAAACACCTTTTATATATAAGTCAATACTTGACACTTCTTCTGCTTGAGCTTTTGCATTTGCAGATACTATATCAACACTTTGACTAGTTGAAGCGGCGATTTCTGCAACTTCATTCATTTGTTTAGATGCATTATTGGCATTTTTATTAACATTATATGCTTTATGTGCAGTTGTGTTAACCTTCTCATTAATGATTGAAACTGCTTTGGCAATCTTCTCGAAACTTGTAACGATATCACCTGTAACGACGGATAAATGATTAATTGCCTCTGTTGCTTGATCCGATGCTGTCTTATTCTGTCGCATTGTATCTTTTTGTTTATCAATGGTCTGAGTTCCCGAGTCAATAGCTTGCATTGTGAAGCTAGCTTGATTTTGTGCTTCTGTATTCAAAACTAATTGCAATACTAATGATAACAATACGGTAACTATTGTAAATAACATGAGTTTTGAACTAATCTTTTGCATCCCCCCCCTATATGCCTAGTTTCCCCAATTCGCAGCATAATTGATAACTTGATTTTTTTGATGATAACAATACAACTTCTTCTTTAACCGCTTTTGCTATGGCATCTTCATCAATTTGGAATCCTTCAGAAACAATGACACAACTAACATCGGCAAGAGAAGCAACTGCAACAACGTTAACATGACTTTGAACAGTAACCCATACACAATTTTCGGTCGCTTTGCTCATAACAACACTCAATAAATCACCAACACAACCACCTTCGACTTTTCTGTCTAATAATTCTAAACCACTAATTACTTTAAGTTCTAACTGTTCTGCAATTTCTTTGATTATCAACGTCTTCTCTCCTTTATATAAACTTGTGTGTAATCCACTATTCATTATTTTTCTAAATGTCGAATAGAAGGAGGCATTTTCTCTGATAAGCTAACCATATCTTTTGCCATATTACGCACTTTTTCTCTTAACATAAATATACAATCTTCAATGTTCGCATTACCACGCACAATGTCCTCTGCTAATGCGCGACAAGTAGGTGCACCACATGACCCGCAATCAATCTTAGGAAGCGTATCAAAAATTTTCTCTATCTCTCCCATTTTTTGTAATGCAACGGTCATATCATTATCTAATTTTAGTACTTGTTTATTCTGTAGGTTGTATTCCCAATCAAGTTTAACTGAATCATCAAATAGATCAATGGTTCTGGTTTTACCTTTAAGGTTAATATACTTCTTAACTTTAAACATCCTATTTGTAGCAACAAAGGAATTCTCTACAGTTAAAGGACCACCAAGACAACCATTTGTACAGGCTAAACATTCAACAAAGTCAACATCCAGTTTACCATTCTCAACACGTTCTAAAATATTAATAACGTTTTCAATACCATCAACGGCTATATGGTTATAAATCTTAGAGGCAAGTCCTTCTCCACCGGTAGCGGCCCAACCAACGCCATCACTACTCGCTGTTTGTAAAATCTCAATATCTTCTTCTTTAAGATTTTTAATTATTGGAACTAATTTCAGATAAATTTCTTTCATTGAAATAATTCCATCAACATCTGAAGATTTGATTGTTTGTGGATATCTTGAATTTGTAACTTTTGCTGCACAGGGACTAATGAAGAATATTCCAATATCTTCAGGTGGAATACCTTGTTTAATCAGATATTTACGTGCGTATCTCGCAATTGCTTCTTTAGGTGAAATAACAGGTAACACATTAGGTATCAATGTTGGAAATCGCATTTCAATTAATTTGACAATAGCAGGACATGCTGATGAGATAACCGGTTTGATCATCTTACCTGACTCCAAAAACTCTTTTGAATATTCTGTAATTATTTCTGCAGCTCTAGCCACTTCAAATACTTCATCAAATCCAAGCTTTTTGAGACCCGTCAACACAATATTTGGATCTCGGATTTTCTTGAATTGAGTGTATAATGTCGGTGCTGGAATTGCAACTTTATATCTATATTTATTAATTTTATCTAATGGATCGGTTGAAGCTTTTTTAGCATGTGATTTGCATACGCGAATACACATACCACAATCAATGCAACGTTCATCCATAATCTCAGCTTTTGAGTTTCGCACTCGAATAGCCTCAGTAGGACAACGTTTAATACAGTCTGTACAACCAATACAACGCTCTCGATCAAGCGTCACTGAATGCAAAACACCCATGATGAACCTCCTAATTCAGTTGAAAAGTTATCTCAACTTCAGTACCTTCTCCAAGTATTGAACTTACCTTTAAATTATCACTATTCCGCTTAATATTAGGCAATCCCATACCTGCTCCAAATCCCATTTCCCTTGCGGTTTTCGAAGCTGTTGAATAACCAATAGTCATTGCTAAATCAACGTCTTTAATACCAGGCCCTTCATCCTTAAGAAGAACATGAATAGATTCAGGTGTTATTTCACCTTCTATATGTCCCCCATTTGCATGAATGACCATATTTATTTCTGCTTCATACATTGAAATCGACACCTTGCGAATTATTTCAGGAGAAATACCTAATTGTTTAAGCACTTTTTTGAATTCACTTGAAGCTACACCTGCATTTATAAATTCCCCGCCTTCAACATCATACTTGAATATCATCGTGTGTTATTTCCTCTCCCAACAAACCGTTCTCAAAGAGAACACCAGATGCCGTGAACAAAGAGTGCTTCGTTCTTACGAGAACAATCTCGCGAATTCTAGCCATTTCAATTAACTCATCACTTGGTTTCTTTCCTCTTACAATGACAATTGCTCGGATATCCAACATTTCTGCGGTACGTATGACTTGAGGATGGATTAGACCTGTTAACAATAGAACATTATTCTGTACGTATGCTAAAACGTCACTCATTAAATCACAGCTATAACCATAATCAATTTCTTCATTAAGAAAGTCCTCGCCGCATATAAGTTCGCCTTTTAGGACATTAATTATTTCGTGTATTTTCATAATACCTCCTAGTCTATCTAAGCAAAGCTACAATAGACTATATTCATTCTATCAGTTTTGACTATTCTTGTAAACTAATTATCTACCGTCTTTTTGCTAACTCTTTGAAGATAAACTCCCAGTTTGTATCTTTTTCGACAAGTAATACCGTTAAGTGATATAACAAGTCGCTAATTTCATAGATTATCTCATCAGGTCCTTCATTTTTAGCACCGATAATAACTTCGGCAGTTTCTTCGCCAACTTTTTTAAGAATCTTATCAATTCCTTTATCAAAAAGATAGTTTGTGTAAGATCCTTCTTTAGGATTATTCTTACGATCCAAAACAACTTGATAAACTTCTTCTAAAACCCTTGAGTTGATTACGTCATTGACTTCAATCATATCATCCACTGTAAGAATTTCCCTATAGAAACAAGAGAATTCACCGGTATGGCAAGCTGCGCCTTCTTGTTTGATTTTAATAACTAAAGTATCACTATCACAATCAACTAAAATTGATTTCACATGTTGAACATGACCACTTGTTTCGCCCTTGAACCAAAGTTCATTTCTTGAACGGCTAAAATAATGAGCTTTTTTAGTTTCTAACGTTTTCTTATAGGCCTCTTCATTCATATAAGCGACCATTAATACTTCGTTGCTTAGATAATCTTGTGCTACAACAGGTACAAGACCCTGCTCGTTAGTTTTTAATTGATTAAATTCCATAAAATCCTCCTATAAAGTAAATCATTATTAGTATAAGTTATCTTCTTATCTAAAGTCTAACTGGTATGCCTTCTGATTTCAAATATTCCTTTAAATCCTTAATATCAATTTCTTTAAAGTGAAAAAGAGAGGCGGCAAGAACTGCGTCTGCTTTTCCATCAACAATTGCATCTTTGAAGTGTTCCATCGTGCCTGCACCACCACTTGCTATTACAGGAATATTCACTGATTCACTGATTCGCTTAGTAAGTTCATTGTCATAGCCGGACTTCGTACCGTCCTTATCCATGCTAGTAAGGAGAATTTCACCTGCACCACGAGATTCAGCTTCAATGGCCCATTCAATTGCATCTAACGTCATATTATGGCGACCACCATGAGAATAAACATCCCAACTTTTTCGTTCTTCATTATATTTAGCATCAATTGCAACTACAACACATTGTGAGCCGAATTTCTTAGAAGCTTCATTTATTAATTCGGGACGATTAATTGCAGCGGAATTAACGGACACTTTATCAGCTCCGGCCAATAATATCTTACGAAAATCTTCGACCGTTCTTATTCCACCACCAACCGTAAGTGGTATGAAAATTTGTTTAGCTGTTCTTCTTACTATATCAACGATTGTATCTCTTTCTTCATGTGAAGCTGTAATGTCTAAGAACACAACTTCATCAGCAAGACTTTCATTATATGCTTTTGCTACTTCGACCGGATCCCCTGCGTCTATTAAATCAACAAATTGCACACCTTTTACGACACGTCCCTTGTCAACATCAAGACATGGAATAATTCTTTTTGATAACATTGAATCACCTCTTTTTAATCTATTCATACACTGATATTATCTTGAAACCAATAGATGATTAATATATTGGTTTGATCTTTATTATCATCGGTTTGAGACATAAAGCTTTTGTTACAACTCAATAAAATTCTTTAAAATCTTCAGACCAATGTCGCCGCTCTTTTCAGGATGAAATTGTAATGCGAATACATTACCTTCTGTTGCAGCTACTTGAATTTCTTTACCATAATAAGTTGTAGCACTTACAATATCTTCATTCGTTTCCAAATGATAGGAGTGAACAAAGTAGACGTAACTTTCTTCCGGTAAACCTTTGAATAATGGATCGTCTTTTTTGTAGTTTAATTGATTCCATCCCATATGAGGAACTTTTAAATCCACGTCAAATTTCACAATATGACCTTTGAGTAAACCAAGACCTAAATGGTCTCCAAATTCACTTGAACTTTCGAACAGTAATTGCATACCTAGACATATACCGAGGATAGGTGTTCCTTGTGCCTTGGCATCTTCTAATAGTTTATCAAATGATTTATCTCGAATCAACGCTATAGCATCTTTAAATGCACCAACGCCTGGTAATATCAATTTATCTGCTTTTTGGAGCTCATCATAATCGTTGCTAATAAAATTCTCAGCACCTAAGAAATCAAGAGCATTTGATACACTTTGAAGATTTCCCATGCCATAATCAATAATTCCGATTTTCATATTACCTCCATTTATTCTATTAGTCAAACATACCTTTTGTAGAATGAACACCTGTTATCCTTGAATCAATTGTTTTTGCTTCATCCAAAGCTTTACCAAAAGCTTTAAAAACAGCTTCAGCTATATGATGATTATTCTTACCATGCAACACTTCAATATGACAGTTCATTTTCATTCGAACAGACAAAGTTCTGAAAAACTCTTCAATCATTTCCGTTTCCATGTCACCTAAACGGTCAGATGTAAACGGAGCATTAAAGCTCAAATAAGGACGTCCTGACAAATCAATGCTAACTAAAACTAGCGTTTCATCCATAGGAATACCGCTAAAGCCATATCGTTTAATCCCGACTTTATCTAAAAACGCATTATCTAGACAATCACCTAGAACTATTCCTACATCTTCAACTGTATGATGAGAATCAATGAATAAATCGCCAATAGCTTTAATATTCATATCAATAAAGCTATATTTAGATAAATGATTTAACATATGGTCAAAAAATCCAATGCCTGTATCAATAGTGGATTTTCCAAGGCCGTCAATATCTACGGAAATGTTAATGTTTGTTTCTTTAGATTCTCTCTTCATCGTACACGTTCTTAATTCTCTCATATTAACCCTCCAAAAAGTAAATCATTGTTAGTGTAAGTTATGTTTTGAGCTGAGCCGACAGGATCAGTGTGAAAGCATTACTTGCCGTTACTGGTACTCCCAAATTTATATAGAATCTGAAGCAATTTTTGATTTTCTTTTTCTGTTCCAATTGTAATTCGAATACAATTAGCTAAATCGCCAGTGGGTGGATAGTCTCTTACTAATATCTTGTTTGCTTCAAGTAAGTTTACTATTGTATAATCTGAAACTCTTATTAGCAAAAAATTAGTTCCGCTATTATAAACCTTTTCTACAAAATTCAATGTTTTCAGTTGTTCTGCAAGATAGGCTCTTTGTTTTTTTAACAACTCTACTTGCTCCATATAAAAAGAATGATGTTTCAGCACGAACAGAGATGCCATTTGGCTAAAGCTTGATAAATTGTAAGGAGGTTTTGTGACATTAAGTGTATCAATCATTTCTTTATTAGCTATGGCATAACCAGTTCTAAGACCAGCTAGTCCATAGGATTTAGAAAATGTTCGAACAACAATAAGATTGTCATATTCGTCAATCATATCAACGACACTTATTCCCGTGAATTCTGCATAGGCTTCATCTACAACAATGGGACAATTACATGCCTTTATAACTTCAACTATTTGTTCCTTATTAAGGATACAACCTGTAGGATTATTAGGAGTACAAAGGAATACCAATTTAGGTTGCTCTTCCTTAATAGTTCGGATGAATAAATCTAAATCATACTCAAATTCATCATCGAGAGGTACTTCTATCACTTGGCCGTGATTAACGATCGTAGATAACTTATACATGCTAAAGGTCGGCGTCGGCATAACGACTTTGTCCAAGGGTTCTATGAAAACTTTGATGATACATTCAATAACCTGATCCGAACCAACTCCGCACATAACATTATCTTTAGATACGTTATAGTGCTCACTGATTTTTGCACGTAGTGCATGAGCATCTGTATCAGGATATCTTGTGAAGTTATCTTTCTCTTTTGTCCATTGACCAATGGCTTCTTTTAACGCTTCATGGTGAGGAAAAGGATTTTCATTAGCATCCACTTTGATCTCATACGGTTTCAATGGTGCATGATACGGTCTGAAATTTTCTAAATCCTTTCGGATATATTTATTCATCTTTATATCTCACCTCTATTGCATTTGCATGTGCAGTTAATTCTTCTGCTTTAGCAAAAGTTATAATATCATCTTTAATGCTTGATAAAGCTTCCTCATTGTAATATATTATAGAACTTTTCTTCACAAAATCATCAACTGATAAAGGAGAGAAAAATTTTGCGGTTCCATTTGTCGGCAATACATGATTAGGACCTGCCATATAATCACCGAGTGGTTCAGGTGAATAATTGCCCAAGAAAATCGCGCCTGCATGCTTGATTTTATTCATAACCAGCACTGGTTCTTTCGTACAGATTTCTAGATGTTCCGGTGCGATTTGATCGGATAAGATAATTGCATCTTCGATAGATTTGACTAAAATGATGGCACCATAGTTTTCTAACGATTCAAGCATGATATCCGTTCTTGATAGGGCATTTGCTTGACGAAGCAATTCGTCCTTAATAGTTGTTGCCAATGTTTCACTCGTTGTTATTAAAACAGAAGAGGCCAATACGTCATGTTCGGCTTGAGATAATAAGTCAGCTGCGACAAACTGAAGCTTTGCGGTTTCATCTGCAATGACTAACACTTCAGATGGTCCGGCTATTGAATCAATATTAACTAATCCAAAAACCTTTTTCTTAGCTAACGCCACATAGATATTACCTGGTCCAACAATCTTATCGACCTTCTTGATTCGTTTTGTCCCATAGGCAAGAGCTGCAATAGCTTGAGCTCCACCCACTTTGACAATTTCGCTTACACCACATATATCAGCAGCTACTAAAGTTGCCGGATTAAGTTTACCATCTTTTTGGACTGGAGTTGTCATGACGATTTCACCAACTCCGGCTACAATCGCCGGTATGATGTTCATTAGAACGCTTGAAGGATAAACAGCAGTACCACCCGGTACATATACGCCAACACGATCAAGTGCGGTAACCTTTTGACCTAACATTGTTCCGAATTCATCCGTGTCAAACCAAGAGTATTGTTTTTGCTTCATGTGATATGCATATATTTTGGTATATGCTTTTTTAATAACATCAATGAGAGATGAATCAACCAATTCGTATGCTTTTTCAATTTCGCTTTTTGTAACTTTAATCGAATCTGAGGTTAATTGTACCTTATCGAAGCGGTAAGTATAATCTAACAATGCATCATCGCCATTTTTACGAACATTCGCTAAAATTTCATCAACAACTGATTCATAAGACTCATAAGATGTTTGTTCTCTTTCAACAAGAAAATCATTTATATTCAATTCACTTACGTTTCTTAAATCATAAAATTTCATCTAGTTCTCCATTTCTCTAAGACCTTTAACGATTTTATTAATTCGTTCACTTTCCATTTTCATACTGACTCTATTAACAATCATTCTTGCCGATAAGGGTACAATCGTTTCAAGAACAACTAATCCATTCTCTTTCAGTGTTGTCCCGGTTTCAACAATATCAACGATAACTTCGGATAAGCCGACTAAAGGTGCTAACTCAATTGAACCATTCAACTTAATTATTTCGACCTTTTGATTTTTCTTGTTATAAAAATAATCTTTAGCGATATTTGGATATTTCGTAGCAACTCGTATTGAATTATTATATTTAAGTTGTTCTCTCATGCTCTCGGGTCCAGCGACTACCATGTCACATTTACCAAAGCCTAAATCAACAACTTCATATAAGTTACGTCTTTCTTCAAGAATTGTATCTTTGCCGACAACACCGATATCAGCTGCACCATATTCAACATATGTAGGAACATCGCTAGCTTTAGCTAAGAAGAATTTAAGCTTTAACTCTTCATTAACAAATATTAATTTACGAGTTTCAGTGTACATTTCTTCACAAGTAATACCTTGTTCTTCTAGCATTTCAAGGGCTTTTTTAGCAAGTCGACCTTTTGCTAGAGCAAAAGTTAAATAACGCATATTAGAGTCCTCCTTCTACTATATCGGATAATTTGGCTACTTGTTCATCGCCGTTGGCTAAGTTTGTCAGAACAACGGTATCTTCATCCTTAAGGTACATCATTCCACCTATATGTTTATCCTTACCGTAAGCGACACTTTCTTCAACTGTTTTTCCGTTTATTCCAAGTTCGACAGTCATGCCTTGTCTTCTTAAACTTTCAGCCAATTGAATCGCAGTTTTTCTATATTCTTTATTATATATAATAAGTGTATTCACTCTTGGTACTTCTATTTCTATTTTCTGACGAGTAAGTGCATTTAATAATTCATCAATTTTAACTGCAAATCCTACCGCAGGAGCGTCATACGAAAAAGTATCTAATAATTTGTCATACCTTCCACCATCAACGACTGAATCACCAACATCGTAAGTATAACCCTTAAAGATTATCCCAGTATAATAATTGAGTTTACTAACCATGCCAAGGTCAAAAGATATATATTGACTCACTTTATATTCAGTAAGTATTTCATATACTTCTTTCATTCTATTAACAGCTTCTAATGCAATTTCGTTATTAGTCAATGCCATTGCATTTTTCAATACATCAACATCACCAAATAATGTTGGTAGAGCAATAAGCGCTTTTTTGGTTTTTTCTTCCAGTTGAAGATCATCTAATAATTCTTCCAGTCCTATGTAATTCTTTTCATCAATCATTTTTCTGACTTCTTCTTCCATTTCTTCATCAAAACCAGCTTCTTGCGCTAATCCTTTGAAAAAACCTGCATGCCCAATGTCGATTTGAAACTCCTTAAGACCTGAAGAACGAAGAGCGTTAACGGCAAGAGCAATACTCTCTCCATCTGCCTCCGCATTTCCGAGACCGATACATTCAACGCCTGCTTGGGTGTATTCTCTAAGTTTTCCCTGGTAGTTCTCGTTGTTGTAGAACACATTGCCTAAATAACAAAAACGCATCGGATCATTTTTATGATTGTAAAAGGTTGCCATATATCTAGCAATAGATGGTGTGACATCCGGTCTTAGAGCAAGAATCTCGCCCTCTCTATTAAAGAATTTATATAAATTCTTACCATCAGCAGTTCCTCTTTCATAATGATAAATGTCATAATATTCAAAAGTTGGTGTTTGTATCTGCTCATAACCATAATGATTAAAAAGTCCAAGTATATTTGCTTCGATTGCATTTTTCTTGATTGTGTCTGTTACGTGAATATCTCTTAATCCTTCGACTGTATGTAATAACTGTTTATTCATTCTTCCACCTCGATTTAGTACGTTAATGTGCTAATTTGCTAATTCGTTAAATTATTTTTTTATTATAAGGGTATTTATGCCTAGTGTCAATGATTTTACTGTAAAAGATAAAACTTTTTGTTGTTTATGTTATTACAAGAAATATTTTGTTATATTTCTTGTATATAGTGGTCCAGTGCATCAATATAATGAACAATATATCCATCTTTATTCGTGATTTCATAAAATTCATTACATTCTTCAAACGCTATCGACTTTTTCCCGCCATCTAATGCCTTTGCAACTTGCTCCTTGATAAAAGAATAAGGAATAAATAACATTTTATCATAAGTAGTGAAATAAATGATGAAAAATGCAATGCCCTCTTGTTTCTGAAAGTCTTCCATAAAATCCAACTGATGTTGATGAATATTCTTAAGTGGAAAACGTTTCATTGACGTTTCTTTGGCATCAAAACATATAGGAAATCCTTGAACCAAGCCAATATAATCAACCGTTGATCGTTCTTCAAAATAGGCTTTTTTAATATTTCCGTTAATCGGGTCAAGTTCAACTGGTTTTATTGGTGTTGGTATTTTTTGGATTAGCCCGATACCATGATCTCGATATTTAGTATTTGTTATATTAATAAATTCTTCAAGTGAACTGCCTCGAAGACCTCTCGAATTAAAGTACCCCATATTAACTCCTTAAATAACTAATTTTTAAAATCCAAAATTGCATCAACTCAATTACTCGATCATTTTATGATTTTGTTTGATATTTCTAATAAAACGCTTTTTACCAATCCATCCGGCAGATGATGGACCATATATTGATTTGAATTCTCTGTTTGTCAACACTTCTATTTCGCTTAATTTAACTTCCTCACCAATGATCGGTTCATAATCATACTTAGCTGACAAGTCCCCACCATTGAGCGGGCAAACCAACTGACAAATATCACATCCATAAATATAACCGCTCAAATTAGTCTCCTCATTCAATTCCCACTTTTTACTCTGGGTTAGATAACTAATACATTTTTCACTTGTCAAATGTCCTCGTTTCTCAATTGCTCCATTCGGGCAAGCGTATTGACATTTACCACATTTTTCACAGTATGGATGTAACCATTTATCAAATTTCACCTTGTTAAATTGATTCGTTACAATTAAATCGTTATCAGGCCTTGTCTCTGATTCAAGTTCAATGTCTGAACCCAGTGCTATATCCGATTCGGGTTCAATGTCTGATTCCGTATCAATGTCTAATTCTGTAATTAAATAACCAATATAAAAACGACTGCCATAATCTTTATGAAATAACAAACTGTTTCTTAGAATGGATACCGTCCCCGTCTGAAGAAGGACTGCTTTATCATTAAGCGGTCCGGTATCTGAATATCCAATCGACTTCTTATTATAGGTCGCGCTAATAAAATCTTTCAATTGGTCTAAATATTCATTCATGGTAAGGTGATAGTCTTTAAATAACGCAGCTTTCGAAATGGCAAGGGCAGGTTTTGGCTCTCCCTTGTGCAGTTTCATATGATAGGGTAATAATAGCGTGATGATAGATTTTGCTTCAGGTAGATGTATCCTTGGAGTATACCAACTAGTATCCTCCATTGATTTGTTATAGCCAATATCAAAATAAATACTCTGGTTTTTATGTTCATTTGAAATAAAAAGGGCATAATCAACCATAGGCTCTGCATTACAAAACCCAACTGTCATTAGCCCTAGTGTTCTCATATACTCTTCAATCTTTTGTTGTGGTGTCATAATCTCACCCGTCTTTATTTATGTTTGTGATACCCTTTAAACAAAACCTCAATCAAGTTAGCCATATCATAAAAATAAGGTGCGATAAAAGCTTTTTGATTAACATTGTCTAGCTCATCATTGCTTAACTCCATTTTATACAAATAACTATGTAACATTTGATAGCGAATGTTATATGACTTACGAAACAAATCATTTAGCTTCTTATCACCGTATTTACCATCACCTATAAGCGGATATCCAATGGAAGATAAATGAGCCCTGATTTGGTGGGATTTGCCTGTTAATATAGTTACTTCAACTAGAGTATACTTATTATTGTCACTAATGGCTAAAGGTCGAACTAATGTGTGTATAAAGTCACCTTTTCCTTCATTAGATATGACAACCCGATTACGGGATTCTTTCTTCGTTAAATTGGCTTTTAAATCCAACTCTTTTTCTATTTTACCTTTAACAATAGCATGATATAACTTTGTCACTTCTTTATTAGCTATTCCTTGATTAATGATCCTTAAGCTTTTAGCATTCTTTCCAATCAGTATTACCCCCGTCGTATTACGGTCTAATCGATTGCAAACGCCATAAGAATCAAGTAAAGTTTCAATAATGCCATGGCTTTTTAGATAGTTCTGGTAGCGATCAATAAGATTATCATCTCTACCGTTCGGTTGACTAAGAATTCCAATAGGTTTATTGTACACTAAAAGATCTTCATCTTCGAACAAAACAAGAGACTTATCTAGGCTACCGCTAAAAACAACTTTATTTTCTGTCTTCTTATCGTGTGACACTTGCATCTTTGTTTCGTAAGATTTTGTTTCTATATTATCCATTGCTTGATTATCTGTATTAGTCTGATTAGATGAATCCTCACCAATTGAAAATTTATGAAAAGTATCATCATGCAAATAGAATTTAACACAGTCCCCTTTTTTAAGAATCTCTTTACCTGTGATTTTCTTATCATTGAGCACAATGTTCTTTTTACGATACATTTTATATATAAAACCAGTTGATCCCAATTTCAATATTTTGAACACCATTTTATCAACACGAACGTTCTCATATTCTCTTGTTACTATAAATTCTTTCATAATTACCTTCAATCATTACTATATTCTAATGGGTTTTTTCAATAAAGCATTTAGCAACAGTACCTAAAAGTTTTTCATCTGGTGAAGTTGCTATTGATTTAACTTTCTTATCTAGATAATCATACATTTTATCTAAATCATCATAAACAGTTACTGATAACTGAATATTCTTAGGCTTTATTATTGATTCAAGTGCTGCTTTTGTATCTAGGGTTTCCTTGCGACTTTGATTAATATCTTTATGAGGATCTATATATGTGTAGACACCTGCGTTTGTAACGACCATTGCCTTTGTTTCATACACTTTTTTACCTCGAATGATTGGAAGTTCTCCTAATACTAAAAAGTCCTCAGAAATGGATTCTAATCGTTCAAAGTTATCTTTAACTAATATCTTGTATTTAGAATAGCTGAAATATTTGGCTAAAAACTGTGAAGTTGGTAATACCATCAAAACGCTTGTAATCGTGAAAAAAGGAGTCAAAGCATTGTTGATAATAGCACCCAATGTATAAATAACTAAACAACTAAACAAAAAAGCAACTGAAAGCTTTAAATTGTATTTTTTGACACTGATTACATAACCATGGTCACCCCGTTTTTTTAAATTATTCTTTCCCAGTATGTCCAAAGCCACCTTCACCTCTAAAACTTTCTTCCAATTCGTTTGTTTCAACAAAAACACCTTGTACTATCGGATTAAAAACCATTTGTGCGATTCTTTCTTCATGATCAAATGTAAAAGCTTCACTTCCATGATTAATCATAATTACTTTGATTTCACCACGATAGTCAGCATCAATAGTTCCTGGAGTATTAACCATCGATATCCCAAATTTAAGAGCAAGACCGCTTCGTGGTCTGATCTGAGCTTCAAAACCATTTGGAATAGCAATTTTGATTCCGGTTGGAACTAAACGAATTTCACCGGGATTAAGTGTTATTGGCTCATGCGTACAGGCATATAAGTCCATGCCTGCGGATTGTTCTGTTTGATATTTAGGTAAATTCAAATCTTTTCCGTCAGCAGTTCTTTCTACAAAAACTTTTATCTTCTCCATTGTTAAAATCTCCTTATAATTGTTTAATGACATCACTGTTTGACGATGCAAGAGTGATGCTGACTTTCTCAAAATCAAATGTGCTTTCAATTAATTCATGCACTGTTGCCAAAGATACTCCATTTATTAAGTCTAACATTTCATCTTGCAAACGTATCTTTCCAAGAAGCATTTCACCTTTACCATAATGGGACATTCTTGCACTCATGTTCTCCATTCCGATAATAAGATTACTTTTGATTTGTTCTTTAACTTCAATAAGTTCATTTTGAGTAATTCCTTCTTTTTTGAATAATTCAATTTCATCCTTTATTGCAATATACATTTCTTCGACTTGGCTAACATTGGTAGCCGCATAGGTTGAAAACAAACCTGTGTTATAAAAATTTTCTACATAACTGAATATTGAATAGGCTAACCCTTTTTCCTCACGTATAGTTTGGAATAAACGACTATTAAGTCCGCCCCCAAGAAGTACGCTTACAATATCAAGTGCATAAGTATCATCGCTAAAATAATTAGTTGTTGGAAAACTAATGGCTAAATGACCTTGTTCGATTTTCTTGGTAACACCTTTCTTGCCGGGAATATAAATGACCTTTTTGTCTCTTGGAGTTTTTGCCCCTTTTTGAATAGAAGAAAACGCATTTTCCAGACTTTCGACAACTTGTTCAAAGTTAATCTTACCCACGATTGACATGACTATATTATCACCTACGTAATGTTTATCAATATAGCCAATCAGTGATTCTCTTGTCATTTGGTTGATGTTATCTTTCGTTCCTATTATATTGTAACCCAAAGATTGTTCCGGCCAGATTAAGGCGTGCATCTCATCTAAAACCAGTTCTTCAGGACTGTCTTCATACATAGCAAACTCTTCATGAATAACACCTTTTTCCTTATCAATATCTTCTTTGAAAAAGTTTGAGCTTGTTAACATGTCACTAAGTATATCGATAACAACAGCCAAGTGTTCATCCAGGACATGTGCATAAAAACATACATATTCTTTAGATGTATAAGCGTTAATGCGCCCACCGATTCTTGACATATCATCTGCAAGTTGTTTAGCTGTTCTTTTTTGGGTTCCTTTGAAAAAAATATGCTCAATGAAATGTGAAATTCCATTGTTCATCAACGTTTCATCAACTGAACCATTTTTTATGTAAATCCCAAATGAGACACTTCTCACATTGGGAACTTCTTCTCCAACCACACGAATATTGTTGCTTAGTTTGGAATTATAAACCACTAATGTTCCTCCTTAGACTCGGAAGCCTATACAAGTATATATATTAGGGAAAACAAAAGACAAGCTTTTGTTTTCCCTTTATTTAATCAATACTATTTAATTATTGTTGTTAATTACTCGTCTAAATCTTTAACTGAAAGATTAATACGTCCTTGGCTATCGATTTCCATAACTTTAACTGCAAGAATTTGGCCAACTTCAACAACATCTTCAACTTTGTTAACGCGTTGTTTAGAAAGTTTTGAAATATGTACTAAACCATCTTTACCTGGAGCTAACTCAACAAACGCACCAAACGTAGTGACTCTTACAACTTTACCATTATATACAGCTCCAATTTGAATTGGCTTGCCAATCATTGTAATTGTATCTAGCGCTTGTTGTACCATTTCAGGATCTTCACCACAAATGAATACACGTCCATCATCGTTTATGTCAATCTTAACGCCTGTTTCATCAATGATTCTATTAATTGTTTTACCACGTGGTCCAACAACATCACCGATTTTTTCAGGATCTATCATCGTTTGGATAATCTTAGGTGCATATTTAGAAAGTGTATCACGACCTTTGTCGATACAAACATTCATAACATCATCTAAGATATGCATACGAGCTTCTTTAGTGTCGTAAATAGCTTTTTCTACAACTTCATTAGTGATACCGTGAAGTTTCATATCTAATTGAATTGCAGTGATACCTTTTTCAGTACCGGCAACTTTAAAGTCCATATCTCCAAAGAAATCTTCAAGACCTTGAATATCAGTTAATAATACAAAATCATCATCACTGTCACCCATAATAAGACCACATGAAATACCAGCAACTGGTCTCTTAAGCGGAACACCTGCATCCATTAATGAAAGCGAGCTTGCACATATTGAACCTTGTGATGTTGATCCATTTGAACTTAATATTTCTGAAACAGTTCTAATCGCATACGGGAAGTCTTCTTCTGACGGAAGTACTGGAAGCAACGCTTTTTCAGCTAATGCACCATGACCGATTTCACGACGTCCAGGACCTCTAGATGGTCTAGTTTCACCAACGGAGTATGAAGGGAAGTTATAATGATGCATATAACGTTTACCTTTAACTGCTTCATCAAGTCCATCAATTCTTTGAGATTCGCTAAGGGTACCTAAAGTGGTAACTGTTAACACTTGAGTTTCACCTCTTGAAAACAGCCCAGTACCGTGTGTACGAGGAAGAATGCCGACTTCAGCAGTTAACTTACGAATTTGATTAAGAGCACGACCATCTGGGCGTTTTCCATCTTTAAGGATCATTTTACGAACTGTTTTCTTCTGATATTGATATACAGCTTCGTCAACTAATCCAAGATATTCGTTGTTTTCTTCTTCTTTATATTTAGCAATTAATTCATCTTTGATTTTATCTATTCTAGCAAATCTTTCATCTTTATCTTCCGTGAAAACAGCAACTTCCATTTCTTCTGGAGATACAATTTCTTTCATGGATTCAAACATCTCAGCTGGCACACCAACTTCTGTATAAGCGCTTTTTTCCTTACCTTCTTTAGCAACAATAGTATTCATAAACTTAATAAGTTCTTTATTGAACTCATGACCTTTAAATATTGCTTCGATCATAACATCTTCAGGAACTTCATTCGCTTCAGCTTCAAGCATTGTAATCTTCTCGGATGTTGAACAAACGGTTAAATGCATATCACTAGCTGCTCTTTGTTCTGCATCAGGATTAATTACAAATTCACCGTTAACATGACCAACGAAACATGAACCAAGTGGTCCATCGAAGGGAATGTTTGAAATTGAAAGTGATATTGATGTTCCCATAAGTGCACAAATTTCAGGTTGATTATCTTGTTCCACACTCAATACAGTGTTCACAATACCACATTCATTACGGTAATCTTTAGGGAATAACGGACGAATCGGACGGTCGATCTTACGAGAAGTTAATACCATGTTTTCTGTAGGACGTCCTTCTCTTTTGATGAATCCTCCTGGAATCTTACCTATTGAATAAAGTTTTTCCTCATAATCTACACTTAAAGGGAAAAAGTCGATACCCTCTCTTGGTTTTTCTGATGCTGCTACAACTGATAATACGACAGTCTCACCATATGATACTAAACAAGCACCATTTGCAAGTTCTGCAACTTTACCGATTTCAACGCTAAGCGTTCTGCCGGCAAGTTCTGTTGAATATACTCTAGACATAATAGTCTCCTTTCGATTATACGCCCTGAGTCTTAGTCCTTAGTGTCTATTCTCCACTTCTTTTTTGGAGAACAAAAACTAAGTACTAAAAATAAAAACGTCAGGGCACTGTGATTATTGAAAATCACTCTATTAAACATTATACAAGAAAAAAGTCGTTTTGTATAATAGTTTGTTTCACAATAACTTCTTTAACAACAAAATATAGAGCGGATATCATCCGCTCTAATAATCTTGTAATTATTTACGTAGACCTAATCTACCGATTAATATACGGTAAGCCGCAATATCAGTTTCTTGAAGATATCTAAGTAGATTTCTTCTATGTCCAACCATTTTCAAAAGACCTCTTCTTGAGTGATGATCTTTTTTATGCATTTTTAAATGCTCGTTCAATTCGTTGATTCTTGTTGTAAGCAATGCTACTTGAACTTCTGGCGAACCAGTATCTCCAGCAAATCTACCAAATTCTTTGATTACTTCTTGTTTTTTAGCTTTGTTCATTATAATGAACCTCCTTTAATATATAACGCCTTATGCCAAGTAATTGGACGGAGTTCCCGAACACCTCGCATAGGCTATCTTCAATAAAAAATGATAACACAGATAACGACTCTTGTAAAGATAATCTTCGGATAATTAACATTTTTCTGAAGATTATTGGGTTTTATCTATCTATTTATTTATAAGAATCGATCATGCCATCATTCTTATCATTTTCTAAACTTTTTTTCTTACTGTCTTTGATATCCTTTTTCTTTTCTTTATTCTTATCTTTATTCTCGGAAACTTTTTTATATTTTTTTTTAGAATCTTTCTTCTTGTCTTTCTTAGAATCTTTCTTTGTGTCTTTCTTAGAATCTTTATTTTTGTCTTTCTTTTTATCTTTCTTTTTATCTTTCTTTTTGTCTTTCTTAAAATCGTTCTTTGTGTCTTTCGTAGAATCTTTCTTTTTGTCTTTCTTTTTATCTTTCTTTTTGTCTTTCTTAATATCCTTTTTCTTTGAATCTTTCTTTTTCAAATCTTGATCCTTGTCCTCTTCTTTCTTTTTGTCTTCTTCTTTAATAGGACATTTAGAGCAATACTTTCCTGATTTTT
>Ga0314774_1000409_pt1 | contig 35532 bp, 25 predicted proteins | sample MetaGCBIA2018_FD_204515 | JGI IMG/M metagenome (GOLD analysis project Ga0314774, IMG submission 204515) | Cryopeg brine microbial communities from Beaufort Sea near Barrow, Alaska, United States - CBIA 2018 | ecosystem: Environmental > Aquatic > Marine > Coastal | place: USA: Alaska | collected... | reverse complement strand
TTCGAGGACTCTTTAGAAGCTACAACCATTAAGTTAACAGAAGAACAAATTACCATTTTGGATAAATTGAGTGAAGTATCATTGGGTTATCCTCACGATCTATTAGCTACTGTCAGAAGTTAAAGCACTCGGGTGACTTTCAACTTTCACCAATTCAGTAACAAAACTTATAATCGTTCAGAAAACTCAAAAAGCAGCTTTTATTACTTAAAAATACGTTTAAAAGAACTTTTTACCCAGCTTTCCTTTTCAACACCATAACCGTAACCATATTTAGTACCATAGCCAAAGTTGGAGTAGCTAACATTATTGACTACAAAAGCCATATTGGTCAGCCGCTTATCATTATAAAGCTCTTTAGGATAATTCAGTAATTTTTTGTCGGTAAACTCTGCTCGTGCAATATATAGGGTAAGATCTGCGTGCTGGCTGATAAGCAATGTATCTGTAACCAGCATGGTGGGCGCCGTATCAACAATAATAAAATCATACAAGTCCCTTACACGTTCTATAAGAAGACCATAGCGGTCACTCATCAATAATTCGGCAGGATTGGGTGGAATACGGCCAGAAAGGATAATTTTCATATGGTGCCGGTTGATTTCAAGATCATTGGTGATAGAATCTATCGTCACTTTATCATCATATAAATACTCCGAAAGACCTTTGGTAGCTTCAGATTTGTTGATATAACGGTGCAGCTGCGGGTTGCGCACATCTGCCCCAAGAATAAGAACGGAACGACCGGTACTGTTAAGGCTAAGGGCAAGGTTGAAGGCTGTAAAGGTCTTGCCCTCCCCTTTAATCGTTGAAGTTACATAGAGCACCTTTGCGTCTGCGCGCTGCTGGGCTTTTAAAAGATAACTTAAATTGGTACGTAAGATTCTAAATGATTCAGCGAGAACAGAGCGATCGTTGAGTTTAATGGTTTCCTTTTCTTTGGCGTCCAGCTGTGGTAACTCACCCAGAATAGGAATTTGCGGCAGTTGTTTTTCAATATCTTGCCGATTGTGGATTTTTGTATCCAGCAGGTTTCTAGTGTATATAATTAGAAATGGAAACAACAGGCCTGCGATCAGGGAGCCCAGATAAACAATCTTTGGTTTGGGCGAGATGGGCTCTTTCAAACTATAGGCACTATCCACAATTTTTGCCTTTGGAGTTGTTACTGCAAGTGAGATTGCTGTTTCTTCCCTTTTTTGCAATAAGTAGAGATACAATGTTTCCTTGATGCCCTGTTGGCGTTCAATATCCCTATAAAGGCGCTCTATGCCCGGTATGGCCGATATTTTTCCGCTTATGCGGCCTTGCTGTGCATCCAGATCTTTTTCGGTTATGAGAATGGTCTGGCGCAATTGACCAAGACTTTGCAGAACATTTTCGCGAAGCTGGTCTATTTGATTGGTAAGATTTACCACCGTTGGGTTTTCTGGTGTGGCACTCGCCATAAGACGACCACGCTCCAGTACCAGTTCATTGTAATTTTGAACCAAAATTGAAACACCCTCTTCCTCTAGGCCCAGATTTGTGGGCAATAATTTATTGTTCTCCTCTTTTAAATAGGAAATCATCGTGTTGAGCACCTCTTTTTGGGTCTCAACCTCCAGCTGGCGCTTATTGAACTCACTGGCATTTTCCAAAAAAAGCTGCGCTTCGGTCTCAATATTGGTAACGCTTTTCTCTTCTTTGAAAGTTACCTTGTTTTGCTCTACCGAATCTAGCTCCTGCGAGATGAGCGCAAGACGTTGATCTATAAATTCTGCAGTGTTTTTGGACACCAGTTTCTTATCTAAAGTGGCATCTGCGTTGTATGCGGAGATAAGACTGTTTAAAATGGTCTCTGACTTACCTTTCACGCCAGACGTGGTCGTAAGCTCAATGACACTACTGTTCTTGTTGATGGCCTGTACATTAATGTCTTTACGGGTAGCTAAGACTGCATCTTCCAGACTCCTTACATTTACCTTTATACCAAAAGGATCATCACGAAGATATTCTTTCATTTCCCTGGGCCTGGGGATTACCGTGATCTCACCAAATTTCAGTGAAATCTTATCTCCAAAGTTATAGGTGCCCTTGCTACCATCTTCCCCAACGCGCAGGTCAAAAGCGTTGCTGTTTTTTGGCCATAGCCATAATTCTACCGGTGTGGACAGGGTATCTTGCCCACGTAATATTTTGACCGTAAGCGGACTTTCATTAAAAAGTTCCGAGGTTTTTATGTTTCCCTCCCTATAATAAGTGACATTGAGATCAAGCTCTTCGACCACTTGGCGCGTGAGTCGTTTTGATTTTAAAATCTCTATCTCATTCTCAAATTCAGATTTGCTCAGCCCAACGTTGCCAAGGCCCAAATCTTCAAATGCAGCGAGTTCAGAAAGTTCACTGTTCTTTGAGTCTTTAATTAAAATAGTGGCTTGACTCTGATATGCATTATTGGCATATCTCAAATATAAAAACGCCAAAAGTACTGTAAGTACTACAGTGACCGCAAACCATGGCCAGTATCTTAAGTACAATTGCAATTGCTCCTTTAATGTCAATTCTTCCTGGCTATTAGGCCCTTGTTCTTCAATCTGCATATTATCGTATAAGAATGGAGATTACTGATATTATAATGCCAGCCACAGAAATGAAAACGGATGTATTTCTATTGAAACCTGAACTTTGAATCTGCGCACTGTTAGGTGGTACTATCACTACATCATTCTGTTGCAAGTAATAAAACGGCGAATTTATAAGATCCACAGAAGTAAAATCTAAAACGGCGTATATCGTTTTGCCATTCTCTTCCCGTATAACCTGAACCTTCTCCCGTTCTCCAAAAATGGTCATGTCTCCTGCAAGCCCCAGGGCTTCAAGAACAGTCACGCGCTCATCATTTACAGTAAATGTTCCTGGTCGCTGAACCTCTCCCAAAACAGAAATTGTAAAATTTAAAATCCTTAAATTTATTATGGGTCCCTTTATATAGGTGGAAAGTTTATTTTTCAAAAATGTGGTCGCCTGCTGTCGTGTTTTGCCTCCCAGCGCTAGGGTTCCTAAAATCGGAAACTCTATGGTACCGTCTTTATCAACTAAATACGTCTGTATCTGTCTAGCGCTATTAATACTGCCATCTCCGGTGGTCGTACTTATCAAAGGTGGGTTAAATGGTAACACGGTCTCTGGGTTTAATGCAGAAACGGTTATAGTGAGCAAGTCACCTGGCCGTATTACCGTGGTATAGGAAATAGAATCCTGTTGCCCGCGTAAGCTTTCAATATCCTGAAAATAAAGTACGTCCTTTTTTGAAACGCAAGAATTTAGAATGAGCAACAGCGTAAGCGGAATTATGATGTATTTTGTAAATCTCTTCAAAGTTGGGACCTGTTTGATTTTATCCTGCAAATGTAAATTTTTAAAGCTAAACAGCCAATAATCGCTGTCAATGTTTAAAATTCTCCTAAAATTTTATTTTCAGCCGCATACTTTTATCATTTGAGAGCGCTGTTTAGGGAATTTTTCCCTATTGAATTTTCTATTCATCTCTGCCTCCTTTTAATTGCAATGTTCTTCCTTGTGGACTTAAATTTCTTAACACGCCGAGTAATGAAATTACTGATTAAAAAACAGAAAATAAACCCTATCAATATAAACACAAAGTCGGGTATATATTTATCCAACATCAAACACACAAAAATGGCTATAATACTGAAGATATTGACAAATATAGAGATTTGATAATGCTTGAGACCCAAGCGCAAGAGCAAGGAGTGAATATGTAATTTATCTGGTGAAAAGGGAGAACGCCGTTGTGACATTCTAATCATCATAATGCGGGCAGTATCAAAAATAGGATAGATAAATAATACCATCGCTAAACTTACGCTATTACTTATCCTATACATATGATCTTGCGGTAAACCTTCATTCTTATTGAGAAAAGTGATCAGGATCACCGCGCAAAAGAATCCTATAAACAAAGAACCCGTATCTCCCATAAAAATTTTTGCTGGATGCCAGTTAAAGCAGATAAAAGCTAATACAGCCCCACACATTGCGGCACAGATCAGGGCAATATTTGCAAAACCGGTCATGAAGAACCAGACTCCGAGAAATAAAATACATACCAGCGCTATTGAAGCTGCTAGGCCATCAATACCATCTACAAGATTAAAAGAATTAGTCAATCCCACAATTACAAAAACGCTTATAGCAAAACCCAACCATTCTGGAAAAACAAGGTCTATTCCCAAAGTATACAAAGAACCAATTGATATACCCCCCAGACCCACTACCACACAGGCGGCAAGCAGTTGTATGATGAACTTATTAAGAGAGGAAAGGGCGACCATGTCATCGCGTATACCGGTAAAGGCTAAAAGTACCAGCGCAAAAAATAAATATTTAAAGATGCCAAAATCTGCTGAAGGCACCCAGATCAAGGCAGATAAGGTGAAACCCACAAAAACAGCCGCACCACCCATGGTTGGGATATTTCCCACATGAATTTTACGCCCGCCCGGCGAATCAAAAACTTCCCTGCCCATAATTACCTTAATTATTTCAGGTAAGGTAATGATGCCGATTATAAAGGCCGTGAAAAAACCTAATATAATGTATATGATTGGTGCCAATAGGTAAATACTTAGATCGAACAAATATAAATATATTATAACCCTTTAAGGCTTTTTTAACAATTGGATATTCAAATTTTAATCTCTATTGGGTTTAATTCCCCGAGGCTTGCCTCGAGAAGTGAAAAATTTTTTCCGCTAAATGCCTCGTGGGCTTGCCCCGAGGTAGTTTAATTTCGGAAACATAAGTCCCCTCAACACTTAGTTAATCAACTATTTAAAGACCTATTTTTCAAAAAAGGCAAATAATTCTGAACAAACTTATGCGATTAATCTTATATGACATAACCTGTCTAACTGTGATGATCAAGAATAATAATTTAATACATGCTTAGTAGAATTGCTAAATACTTCATTATTAATGATCAATTATTTGTAAAAGGTAATATAACTAATTAATATTATTTTTTAGAATATAAAGGCTCTTTCAATGTCTTACCTTGCTCATTGATGACTTCAAACTCTAATCCGGAGCCACCTTCTCCTTGAAAGTATTGCAGTTCTATATGATGGTTCCCTTTCGCCAGAGCAAACTCCTTTTCATTAAGATCCATACCATGAATGCCGTCGTGTTCAATCACCTTTTTACCGTCCAGAATTAACCGTACACCGTCGTCTGCCTTCAGCTGAATTACATAAATTCCATCTTTGTCTATTTTTAGGTAACCTTTAAAAACCAACCCAAAATCGAATACTTTATTTGATAGTTCAGACAATTGAAAAATTGACGTATTACCTTCATTAACTGCCTTTAACTTGCCGAAATTAGGCAGTTTTTGCCACTTTCCCTCATAAAGCGCGTAATGCAGTCCGCTTTTTAAATCTTTAGTAGCAATAGATTCTTCAGGCTTCTGATAGGTTTCCACTTTCTCAAAACTTCTACTGGTCACAAAACTTTCTTTACCATTTTCGATAGCTACCGTTTTAAGCTCCGTATCTGAATTTATGGTAATGGGGCGATTATATTTTTTTGATTCCGCCGTAGGCTTACTTCCATCAAGGGTGTAAAAAATTGGTTGATCTTTTCTATTTTTGAGGGATACTTTTACATTATCGACAAAAAGATGCTGCGGACTTTCAATTTCGACCTGTGATACAAAATTATCAGTATGCACATCATGCAAATAATCTACCGGTATTTTAATCACTTTTCGGTCATAGGTTACTAATCCATTTACTTCTCCTTCCACGTCGGAAAGCTGCGTATAAACCACGGCACTGGCTGCAGCATCTTTTTTCATTTCCCAAACCTTGTCCCAAAGCTCAGTATACGATTTTTTAAAATCCAACGAATCGGCCATATTGCGGTAGCCCCAGTTGGTTTTCTGCCACAAATGCCCTTTTATGGGAAGTCCCAAGCCGCCAAACTCACCTAAAACCGTAGCACGATTTTCTTCCACAGGATTAACATCTGGGCCGGGATAGCTGTGCATATCTACAATATCACCCACATTTTTATCGGTCCAGCCACTGGCGTTGCTCACTAGGCGATCAGGGTCCATACTTTTCACCCATTTGGTAAGGCGTTCGGTATCATATTGACCCCAGGCCTCATTAAATACCACCCACATGACGATGCTCTGGTAATTGTACAGATCATCGATCATGTTTTTGAACTCTTTTTCAAACTCATCTTTATCTGCTTGCTTTTGCATTGCTGCAAAATTCTCATGCGGGTAAACCTGCGGCATATCCTGCCAAACGAGCATGCCCATTTTGTCGCAAAGGTAGTACCAACGCTGACTTTCAGTCTTTGCGTGTTTGCGCAGTAAATTAAAGCCCATGTTCTTAAAAGTCTGAATATCCCAGATGTAAGCATCCTCGGTAGGCGGGGTCATCAATCCATCTGGCCAGTAGCCCTGATCAAGTACGCCAACTTGAAAATAGGGTTTGTTGTTCAAAAAAATCTTTGTATCGCCATGATCCTTGCCCAGACTGATTTTACGCATCGCCACATAGCTGTTAAATGCATCGGTAATACTATCGCCAGACTTTAACTGTACTTTCATGTCATATAAAAATGGATTTTCTGGACTCCATAATTTGGCGTTGGGAATCTTTATTTTCAAGTCCTTGCCAGAAGTTCCGCTGGCAGTTGCTACTTCCGTACCGCCGTCCATAATACTAATCTTTAATTCTCCTTTTGCGGCAGTTTCCGCAGTAAAATGCACGGTGGAAGCATCAATATCTGGCGTGATCTTAAAGCTTTCTATATGTGATTTATTTACCGGTTCTATCCAGACGGTTTTCCAGATCCCCGTAGTGGAAGTATAAAAAATACCTTCGGGCTCTTTAACCTGTTTGCCCACTGGCTGCAGACCATCGTTAGAGGCATCGTGCACTTTTACTATAATTTCCTGCTCCTTATTTTTAGTTAAAAATGGGGTGATATCAAAGGAAAAATGATCAAAAGCGCCTTGATGATCGCCCACTTTTTTACCATTTACATAAACCACCGCGTCATAATCTACTCCTTCAAAATTGAGCATGATCTGCTGTCCGTTCCAATCCTGTGGAATTTCAACCGTTTTTCTATATAAAAGATAATCGGTTTTTTCTTCCAACCCAGATAAATAGGATTCCACCGCAAAGGGAACTAAGATCTGCTTGGAAAGTTTTTTACCAAAGGGAATTGTATCCATTTTCTCGGTTTCCACTTCCCAATAGCCATTCAGATTTTTCCATTTTTCACGCTGCTGTATGGGCCGTGGATATTCACCATGCACGTTATCGGGATCTACTTGATCTGTCCATGGCGTGCTAAGCTTGACTTCTGGCTCTTTGGTTTCGGCCATTGTCGCATTTGAGTTATTATTGCAGGAAGAAGAAAGCATTCCAATAAGTATAAAAAAACAGGTAGTTTTAATAATTTGCATAAAAAAAATTGATTATTAAAGGTTTTAACTTGATTTTAGTCCGTTTTTGACCATTTTTTGGCGTTTTTGCCTTCCCCGATCACGGGAAACGAACTAATACGCAATCGTGTTGCTCCCATAGGTACGAGTTCAACGGTTTCGGATTTAGTATCTACCTGCACGGGACTTTCCTGCAATTCACCAGCGAGACCATATTGATCAATCGTCCAGTTGGGAATCTGCTTGGCCTGCGCTTTTAAAACGATGGGCGCATTTTCCGGAGTAAAAGGAAAATCATCGGCAGGCCAGGGCTTTTGTTCAATAGTGAACGAATCTGCCGCGTTTTTACCGTTCAATACAAGTCCATAATTCCAGGGTGTGGTGGGATGGATTTCATAGGAAGGCCAATTTTCTTTATCTACGCCGTCCTGCCATTTAGAATCGCCTATTGCGGTCTTATCACTTTCTTTTCTTACGAAATCCTCACCTATTTTAAGGCTGAAAGTCAAAGGGCCATAATCTATGCTCACACTGTTTTCGTTTTCCTTCCAAGTTTTTATATTTATTTCCTTCGGAAAAGATAAAGTCACCACATCGCCATTTTTCCAAGTTCGATTAATTCGCATATAGGTTCCAGCTTTTGGGGTTTTATCGATTTTTTCTGTATTGACCATAATCGATGGATTTGTACACCAACCTGGAATCCTAAAATATAATGGAAAATCGAAACTTTCGTTTCCGTCTATATTTAAGGTAAAAGCAATGTTTTCCTCAAAGGGATATTTAGTTTCCGAAGTGATTTTCACCTCTTTTCCATTAGAAACTTTGGCCTTTACCGTACTCGGGCCATAAATCACCGCGGCCAGGCCATTATCTGGCGTGGCCATCCATAAATTCTCAATAAGATACGGCCAGCCCTGCCCATGATTGTGCTGGCAGCAGCGCGAACTAAAGGGATTCATCATCAAAAACGGACCGTCATTCATAATACCGGGGCGGTGGTTTTCATCATCGTTCACCACCATATTGGGACTGGTAATGTAGCGCAGCGATTTTAAATCTGGCATCATAGTGGCGGGAAAGGTATTAAATGCGACCTCTTCTGCGTGATCTGCCCAAAATGGATCTCCGGTTATGCGCAACAATTGCTCGTCTGAATTCATTTGCTCTACCACCCCGCAGGTTTCTATGCCCTGCCGCGGGTCTGCATAACCGGGGCGTGCATTCTCATCTGCTCCAAACATGCCGCCGGGAACCTGCCCAAAATACTTCCGAACAATATCAAAATCGGCATATGTGGCTCTTAAATCGGTCGTGTCATGGCTCAATTGAAAATATTGTGCTGGCTCCCGAAACCCTTGCGCGATGTTCACATTGTGCCAATCTACCAGTTTACCATACCAGTCTGGAAAGGGCATGTTATCCCGGGTCTCTTTCCAATTTCCAATTGCCAATCTCATCTAGCGTATTATCCCTTTTTTCCCAGTCGGCGGTATTCGTATGTATTTTTTTGGCCAGATCAAGTAAAAATGCATCACCGGTGCGGTTGTAGAGCCACATCACACTATACAGGTTATCCCCTCCCCTTACACGCTGCCAGTAATGGCTTTTTGACAAAAAATCTGCGTCTGGAACATGGAGCTGATAGTTAAAATAATTGGTCATCAGGTCAATTACGCGATCGTCTTTACTGTATTCATAATAGGACTGTAAGCAATAAAGCATGATCATATTTGCCCAGAAATCCTGCGTGCCATCTTCACCCACGCGTTTAGGGCCAAAATTGCCATCTTCCCGCTGACTTGCGATCGCGGCTTCTATCCATTTTTTTGAAGTGGCCAGCATTTTGGGATCCTCCAAAATATATGCCGTATTGCCATAACCTTTAAGCCAGTACGGCACTTCTTCCCAGCCCCAGGCGCCTTCTCCATCTTCGGCAAGCCAGGCATTGTCGTTTTCCTGAAGCCACGCGCTTATTTCGCCGAGGTGTCCCATAAGGCCGTTTGCCTGACGTTTGAGCGTTTCCTTTAGCCAGCCTTCTGGTTTAACGCTTCCTACCGGAAGTTTTATGAATACGCTCGCCCTGAGCGGTTTCCTATTACTTATATAATTAGAATTTACCGCACTAGTATCGGGGATATTCACGACTTCCGTAGTGTTTTTCGGTATTTTTTCCTTCCTGTTCTCACATGACAAAATGCTGAGCAAGGCCAGAATCAGCATTAGCGTTTTACTATACGTTCTCATGTTTTAATTCTTTAGCTGCCATTAAACTAATATTCAAAACTTGCTTTTTTGACTGAAAAATTAATTTTACTAGATTTTGCAAAAAACCGCTCCAAACCCCTACCCTTCGGAGTGGCCGGGTGGGGATTTATTTCCACTTTTGACTCAGCAGTTTTATAAAATAACCGCCCACAACACTTCTTGCCTGAAAACCGCGCTGGTCACCGCTGGTGGTAAAATGCCAGTCGCTCATGGGCACGCGGTCTTTAGTCTCTGTAGCGAATTTATAAACCGGATCAGCCAATTTTTCAAAAGTGGCCTTATCATTGGCGAGTGTGGCCGTCCAGATGATCCAGTCAGACTTGGTGTAATCTGCACGGTTATCTAATGGAATTCCGTATTCATTTTGTTTGGTCAAATAAAAGTTGATCTCCTTTTCAAAAACAGAATGTGGGAACAGATGTAGACCCAATAATTTATCCCAGACCAAATTGTATTTTTGGCTCCAAGTAGATTTATCATCATATGTGAGGGCATAATGATCACCGGCATCTGCCAATTGCATCCACTTTTTAACCATATTTTTGGCTTTTTCAGTATATTTTTTGGCTTCCGTGTCTTTTCCTGCCTTTTTGGCGATAAATCCATAACCGCCTACGCCTTCTATCGCTTTTACGGCCAAGTTAGCATTTCGGGCAAGATGGCCTGAAAAATCATCCGTTGAAAGTTGATTTGTAGGATCAAGACCCGCTTCAGAAAGATAATTGGCCCATGTGGTAAGGGTTTTCCAATGTTTTTCAGCATATTCTGCATTGCCATCGGCTTTAGTGATTGCGGCGGTAAGCACAACCATATTCCCAGCTTCTTCCACGGGCATATCTTCGCCGTAAGTCTGGCCAGTTGCAATGGGATATGTGCCCAGATCGTGCGCGGGAAAAGGTTTTTTCCATTTACCGCTTTCTGAATAATAGAAGATCCCATTCAACATTCCCTTTAACAAATCGGGATTATAGAGCAGATAAAGCGGTGCCGATGGATAGGTAATATCTACGGTGTTTATGGAGCCGTTACTGAAATTTTCTTTGGAAAGGAACAGAATTTCCCCCTGCGGACTTTTAGTCAATTTATGGGCTGCAATACTCTGGCGATAGCCGATCTCCAGAATTTCAGCATATTCCTCACCACCTGCTTTTACGCCATCTTCATGCAGTTTTTTATCAAAATCAGTGCATTTTTGAATCACGTCATCAGCGTTTGTATAGGCCTTATCAAGTTCGTTTTCTATACTGTTTTTTCCGTCTAGATTCCACCATGCGCGAAGCTGCGTTCCAAAATAATCCACCGAATACAGATCATCATAACCCAATAATACCAGATGTTCTTTCTCTGCGGAAATTGATTCCTGTGGAAACAAGGTGTTCAACATCAAATTTTTACCTGAATCAACCGTTTTTTGATCCTTTTCACCCGAAAATATCCCGGTAACTTTCGAAGCTTCTGTTACGCTTTGGGTGGTTTTTGCATCATTTGCCACGGCCACATACATATAGCCCCAGTCAATGCGTACGTTATCTCCTTTTTTCTTTAAAACAGGCTGTTCTTCTGTGCCCGCTTTTAAAAACGAAACTTTTCCGGTCTCCCCTTTTTCAGTAGTCATTGGTTGGTTGATTTCATTGGCCGCAATTAGGGAAGAAGCGCCAAAATAGACCTGAACATCATGCGTGCTACCGTCATTAGGCGTGGTTTTTATTGAAACGTAAGAAACCGGTCTTGCCAAAATGTCCAGATCGTCCATCAATAAAGGAGAAGTAAACGTTAAATCAACATCCACACCGCCACATGTCAAGGTATAACTGGTCTGTGTCGCAGTAAGATCAAGCGCGGTCTGTTTGGCAGCGATCACCTCGTTTTGCATGGGATTTTCATTTACGATCCCCGCATCCAGAAATCTTCCGCCGGCGGTATTTTTAACGTGAATGGCCAGGATATTTCCAGTAGATTTCAATTTATCTTGAGCTGACTGAGGTATAGGTTCATATTCAAATTGATCGTTCCAGCCTTCTTTTTCGTAAATCATTTCACCATTTAGAAAAACCTCCACGTTATCGTCATGTTGCAGTTTGAGGAAAAGCTTATTAAAATCTAAAGTGTTTAGATCAAAATCTCGACGATACCAGAGATCGTCGCTTTCCCATTGGGTCTCCACGTTTTTGGTATCGCCAAAAGGTGCTTGGGCACTTTTCCAACTGGAGGCGTCAAAATCTGCCATTTGCCAGCCATTTTCAGGTTTGTTTTCGGTGATTTTAGCTTCATAAGGCGCATTTGTAGCGCTGGGAAGTATTTCAGTATAGCTTTTTGATTCGCTTCCCAAAAAGCGGTACACTTTTCCATCTACTTTTATCATGCCCAGCAACGACTGATTTGTCCCTGTCCAGTGCGTGGTGGGCTGCGCATTTATGGTGTCTCCAAATGACCAGATACTAAAATAAGGATCATGTGTGACCAGCGGATAGGCTGGAGCTTGACGCTGCTGCGCGGTCAAAAAACCGGTAGTGAAAAATGCGACAAGAATTATAAATACGTTTTTCATAAGGTTAGTTTTAAATTGAATATTATTTTTTGGTTGAAAAGCGATGTTCAGAACAGTTCGGTAGATATTGCTGGGTTTAAAGATTATGGGTGGGAAGTTGTGCTGTATGGGCATATCAGTAAAATACTGCGTTTCCATGGCAAAAGCGGTGCGATATTGTTAAATGGTCCTTGATTTTGCTGTATCTCATCTATTATAAAATGGAGTTTTAATAGCTGTACTTTCTTGGATTATCATTCATATTATTTTATTTTAACGATGAAGGATTGAATTTGAATAAAAAAATAAATTACCCTAGTAAAAATAACTAAATCGATATAGTTATCAATATTACAAATTATTGTTGTAAAATGTGCTAGAGACATAAATTTTGATACATTTTTTATAATAGGAAAATGATATGATTATAATAATTTAATATACAGTTGATTAAACTAAATTTATATATCCATTAAGATAAATTTTTAACAAATGAACTGTAAAGTATTTATATTAGCGATAGGTTAGCGGTGAGTTTTTTTAGATTTGACCAATTTTCACCTTGCTTATTGATATAAAATTACTTCGTTAAATATTGACTTGATTTGTAATTAAAATTCAGCATTAAAAAGACCTAAATATTGTTAAACACCATTACATAAATGAAAAAAAGCCGCACTTCTATAAAAGATATCGCCAAAGCATTAAATGTATCGGTCACTACCGTTTCTTTTGTACTTAATGGAAAAGGCAAAGAAAAGAAAATCTCTGACGCCGTTATCAAAAAAGTCATAGAATATACAGAATCAGTCAATTATAAGCCAAATAGGGTCGCTCAGAGTTTAAGGACTGGTGAGTCTAGAATATTGGTTTTTATGGTAGAAGATATAGGTAATTACTTTTTTGCAAAACTGGCCAGGATTATTGAAGATATCGCATATAAAAAAGACTATAAAGTACTTTTTTGCAGCAATGATAATAATGACGAACGATCCAGAGAACTGATAAATCTTTTTTACGATAGACGGGTAGACGGTTTTATTATCATTCCTTCTGCCGGAATAAAAAACGATATTGAACAACTTATTTCACAGAATATTCCAGTAGTTCTCTTTGATCGTTATTTTCCTGATTTAGAAACTCATTTTGTCATCATAGACAATGCGCGCGCTTCGTACAATGCCACGCAGCATCTCATTAGCAGTGGTTTCAAAAACATTGGTTTTATCACTACAGATGCTCAGCAGATACAAATGTTAGACCGCTTAGAAGGATATAGTAAAGCTGTTGAAAAAGAGGGCCTGCCCAAGCAAGTTTTAAAAATTCCATTTATTGATTTAAATTCACAAGAAAGTAAAGAACGTATTCGTGGGTTCTTTTTGGATCACAAAAATCTCGATGCTATATTTTTCTCGACTAATTATTTAACACAACAGGGTCTTGAAATCATCAAAGAAATGAATCACATAAAAATTCAGGAAATAGGCCTTGTCGCTTTTGACGATAACGAATTTTTTAAGATTCATTCTCCCTCTATCTCTGCTGTTGCACAACCACAACAGGAAATAGGTGAAGAATTAATGAGAATCATGCTTGACATTCTTAAAGATAAGGAAGAAACCCCAACATTGAACCAAGTTGTCCTAAATACTAAATTCATTGAAAGGGAATCTTCGAAAGCTAAAAATATCGTTTCACACTAAACATTTCTTTCATAATTAGCCGACTTATTCCAGTGAGATTTCTGTAAAATCAGTTAAAAACTATCAGTAAATAATTACCAAAAAACCTTCAGCCATGCCTACATTCTTCATTATCACGTACATTGTTTATATCACAATCTTTGTGATCATTTTTTATTTCATTTATACTTGGGTCACCCACTTTTTAAGGATAAAACAGGAACAGAACACTATTTTAAGGGAACTGGTTAAAAAATTAGAACTCAGAGATAGTACTGGAAGTTAATAGTATATTGGTAAAACCTTGCAAAAGTTGAGAATTTTGGAAAAGTTAGTGTGAGCTCCAGCACGCAGGGTATAATTTTTTAATTCGAGCATTAGTCCCTAAATAATACACTCTATTCACAAAATACCACATATGAAAACAAAGACTTATTTACTACTTTTTCTAATCTACACAACCTTCACCTTCGCACAGGAAAAATTAAATGTGCTAGTTGCAGGTCTCAGTCACGACCACGCGCATGTGATCATGAATGAATTCAAGGAAGGAAAAGTCAATATTGCCGGAATTATCGAGACTGATCAGGAGCTGATCAAGCGATATAGTAAAAGTTATAACCTTGCCGATTCCCTTTTTTACAGCGATCTAAAAACAGTGCTGACCAAATTAAAGCCAGATGCAGTTCTCGCCTACAATCCCATATCAGAACATATCGATATCGCACGGATTGTGCTTCCCATGCAAATCCCGCTAATGGTAGAAAAACCACTGGCCACAAACACAAAAGATGCTCAGGAAATGGCCCAACTCTCACGTGAGAACAGCACTCCCCTACTCACTAATTATGAAACCACGTGGTACGCCAGCAATCAGACCTTGGCGAAAAAGGTAAAAACAAATGAATTTGGTACCATAAAAAAAATGATTGCTAAAGACGGCCACCAAGGACCAAAAGAAATAGGCTGTAGCTCAGAATTTCTCGCATGGCTTACTGATCCTGTAAAAAATGGCGGTGGTGCAATCACTGATTTTGGTTGTTATGGAGCCAATCTCATGACCTGGTTGCAGAATGGAGAAAAACCCATTGCAGTCACTGCTATTACTAGAAATTTTAAACCCGAGGCCTATCCTAAAGTTGATGATGACGCCACTATAATTTTAGAATATGAACATGCTAACGGAATTATTGAGGCTTCTTGGGACTGGTCATATAGTATTAAGGGATTTGAGGTTTATGGAGAACAATCTTCCTATAATGCCGTTGACGGAAACACACTGGAATATCAAAAACAGAGTAATAAAGCCGAAAAAATAGAGGTAATTGCCGATTTTCAAAAAGATCATCTTAGTTATCTGCAGGCCGTAATAAATGGTGAAATCATGCCAAAAAATGACCTTTCTTCCCTAGAAAACAACCTTATTGTCGTAGAAATTCTAGAAGCTGCTTCAAAAAGTGCCGCAACTGGCAGGCGAATTAAACTCTAAATAAAGTTTTTGTCGACTAAAACGTTTTACTTGTCCTATTTTCTTATATTTAGACCCAAAATCACAAATATATATGAAGAATACATTGCTTTTACTATTGGTGTTTTGCGGCACACAAGCTTTCGCCCAGGACAACAATCCTGTATTTCCGGGCTGGTATGCTGATCCTGAGGGAATTATTTTTGATAATGAGTACTGGGTTTTCCCTACTTTTTCCGCACCTTATGAAAAACAGGTTTTTCTGGATGCTTTTTCTTCTCCAGACCTTGTCAATTGGACCAAGCATCCCAAAGTGCTGGATACTGCTGCCGTAAAATGGGCGCACAAAGCGATGTGGGCGCCTTCTATTATTGAGAAGGATACTAAATATTATCTCTTTTTCGGTGCAAATGATATTCAAAGCGATTCTGAAAAAGGCGGAATTGGTGTTGCGGTAAGCGATACACCGGGTGGTCCCTACAGCGATCTTTTGGGCAAACCTTTGGTCGATAAATTTCATAATGGTGCGCAGCCCATAGACCAGTTTGCTTTTAAGGACAAAAACGGGCAGTATTATCTTATTTATGGTGGATGGAAGCATTGCAATATTGCCAAATTAAAGGATGATTTTACCGGTTTTATACCCTTTAAGGACGGTTCTACATTCAAAGAAATCACTCCCGAAGGATATGTAGAAGGACCATTTATGTTCATTCGCGATGGTAAATATTATTTTATGTGGTCTGAAGGCGGCTGGACGGGCCCAGATTATAGCGTGGCCTACGCGATTGCAGACTCGCCCATGGGACCATTTAAACGCGTGGATAAAATCCTGCAGCAGGATTCCAAGATTGCCAATGGCGCCGGCCATAACAGTATCATTCACCCTGATGGAAGTGACGATTATTATATTGTGTACCACCGCAGGCCAATGGGCGAGACCGATGGCAACTTTCGGGAAACGAATATTGACCGCATGTATTTTGATGATAATGGCCATATAAAACCAATAATAATGACCAATGAAGGGGTGAAAAGCAGACCACTTTCAATAAAAAAACAAGATTAAAACCATGAAGAAAATAATACCAATTCTCTTTTTCGCCATAGGCGGAATTTTCACACTTTCAGCTCAGAAAATTGTTTCGAGTATAGATAATCCCGTGGATTACGCCAGTCCACTGGTGGGTACCGACTCCAATTACAAACTCTCCAATGGGAACACATATCCCGCTATTGCGATGCCATGGGGAATGAATTTCTGGACCCCGCAGACAGGAAAAATGGGTGACGGCTGGGCCTACACTTATGATGCTTACAAAATCAGAGGTTTTAAGCAGACGCATCAACCTTCTCCGTGGATGAACGATTACGGCCAGTTTTCGCTAATGCCCGTTACCGGAAAACTGCGCTTTACCGAAGAAGACCGCCAGAGTTGGTTTTCCCATAAAGCGGAAACCGTAACCCCATATTATTACAGCGTTTATCTTGCAGATCATGATGTAACCACAGAAATCGCGCCCACCGAACGTGCGGCTCGTTTTCGGTTTACTTTTCCAGAGACCGATAGTTCGTATGTGGTTATCGATGCTTTTGATAAAGGTTCTTATGTGAAAATCATTCCGCAGGAGCGGAAAATCATCGGTTATACTACAAGGAACAGCGGCGGCGTGCCCGAAAATTTTAAAAATTACTTTGTGGTGGTTTTTGATAAAGAGTTTAACCTGAACAAAACTTTTAGCGATTCTACCCTCACAGATGCTTTGGAAAAAAAATCCAATCATGCCGGTGCGGTGATCGGTTTTAAAACCAAAAAAGGCGAACAGGTAAATGCAAAGGTTGCGAGTTCTTTTATCAGTTATGAGCAGGCTGAACGCAACATGCAGGAAATTGGCAACAATGACTTTGATGCACTTAAGGCAAAAGGCCGCGATACGTGGAACGAGCAATTGGGCCGAATAAAAGTAGAAGGCGGGACGACAGATCAGTTTAAAACATTCTACAGCGCTCTTTACCGTTCCTTGCTTTTTCCCAGAAAATTTTATGAATACGACGCAGATGGAAAAGTAGTGCATTACAGTCCATATAATGGAGAAGTTTTGCCGGGATATATGTTTACAGATACTGGTTTTTGGGACACCTTTCGTGCGATGTTCCCTTTTCTTAACCTGATGTACCCAGAACTTAACGGTCACATGCAAGAAGGCCTTTCTAACGCATATAAAGAAAGTGGCTGGTTACCAGAATGGTCGAGCCCCGGCCTGCGTAATGTGATGGTGGGCAATAATTCGGCTTCCATTGTGGCTGAGGGATATTTAAAAAGTGGCGATGCCTACGATTATGATATAGAAAATTTATATGAAGCGCTTATTCACGGTGCAAACAATGCAGGCCCAATGCAGGCCGTAGGTCGTGCCGGGGTTGAATATTACAACAAACTGGGTTATGTGCCCTATGATGTAGATATCAACGAGAATGCTGCAAGAACACTGGAATATGCCTATGACGATTTTGCGATCTATCAATTGGCAAAAGCGCTCAATAAACCTAAAAAAGAGATCGAAAAATACCGCAAACGCAGCTTGAACTATAAAAATCTATTCGATCCAGAATATAACTTGATGCGTGGAAAAAACGAAGATGGTACATTTCAAAAACCCTTTAATCCCTTTAAATGGGGCGATGCTTTTACTGAAGGTAACAGCTGGCATTACAGTTGGTCGGTTTTTCATGATATTCAAGGACTTATTGACCTGATGGGTGGTAAAAAAGAATTTGTAGCCCAATTGGACACTATTTTTTCGCTTCCGCCAAAATTTGACGATAGTTATTACGGTGGCGTTATTCACGAGATCCGCGAGATGCAGATAGCAGGTATGGGACAGTACGCCCACGGAAACCAACCTATACAGCATATGATCTATCTGTATGATTATGCCGGTGAGCCTTGGAAAACGCAGTACTGGGTGCGGGAAACAATGAACAGGATGTATACACCAGATCCAGACGGTTACTGCGGTGATGAAGACAATGGGCAGACTTCGGCGTGGTATGTTTTTTCTGCGATGGGTTTCTATCCCGTCGCACCGGCAACAGATCAATATGTGCTAGGCGCGCCATTATTCAAAAAGGTTACACTAAACCTTGAAAACGGCAACGAAATCATCATAAACGCGCCTGAAAATAATGAAGATAACCGGTATATGGAGTCAATGAAAGTAAATGGAAAAGACTATACTAAAAACTGGTTGAGCCACAGGGAGATGATGAAAGGGATGACCATAGATTATAAAATGGGCGATACGCCAAACAAAAACCGAGGAACGCAGGATGCTGATTTTCCGTATTCCTTGTCTAATGAAATGAAATAATATAGCATACTTTAGACCTCACAGGTTTTGAAAACCTGTGAGGTCTTTTTATAAACAATGATCCGTACATTTTATATTCAATATAAATATTTAAATGGATGGCTCAAGAAGGAATCGCCAGCCTGCCGGAAGTCAAGTCAAGAAGTACTTGCGATACGATTAAATTCGATTTCAACATAGGTCACAATATATTTTTTAACTCCGCTATTGCTTGGTTAAAAAACACTCGACCTGACACTTTGGTTTAAAGCTCCTCCTTTGGTGAAGGCTTGATGGAAAAATACTAATAGAAATAATAATGGTTTATAACACTTTAAAATCGGCTGTATTTGCCTCTTTTTTGGCCATTTTCGGCACAAATTGTACTGTTTTTTCGCAGGAAACAGATTTAACAAAATACGTAGATCCCATGATCGGAACGGCGAAAATGGGACACACCTATCCTGGCGCCACCGTACCTTTTGGCAGCATTCAGTTGAGTCCAGATACAGATACGATTCCCTATGCGGTAGATGGCCATTACAATCCAGATGTGTACAAATATTGCGCGGGTTATCAATACAGCGATTCCACGATCGTGGGCTTTAGCCACACGCATTTTAGCGGTACGGGACATTCTGACCTTGGGGATTTTTTGATGATGCCCACGGTGGGAAAATTACAGCTCAATCCAGGTACAGCAACCGATCCTGACAGCGGTTATCGCTCCCGTTTTTCGCATGAGGAAGAAACCGCGGAAACAGGTTACTATAAGGTTAACCTTCAGGATTATGACATAACCGCCGAAATGACCGCCACCACGCGCGTGGGAATGCAGCAATATACATTTCCAAAGAGCGATTCGGCACATGTTATTTTAGATTTGAAACATGGCATTTATAACTATGACGATAAAAATGTATGGACGTTTGTACGGGTGGAAAATGATTCCACGATTACCGGTTACCGCCAGACTACAGGTTGGGCGCGGACGCGAAAAGTGTATTTCGCCCTAAAATTCAGCAAAGCGTTTAAAAGTTACGGTCAGGAAAAATTGCCCACAGAAGTATACCGAGGCTTCTGGGGAAGATTTGACCAAACCCATAATTTCCCGGAAATGGCCGGTAAAGAACTGCGCCTGCATTTTGATTTTAATACAGAAGAAGGGGAGAAAATACAGGCTAAACTGGCGATTTCTCCGGTAAGCACAGCAGGCGCTTTGGCCAATATGAAAGCGGAAGTTCCTCATTGGGATTTTGAGCAAATAAGAGCAGATGCTAGCGCGCAGTGGAACAAAGAACTTGAAAAAGTCACTATTGAAACCATGGAGGACTCTGATAAAATCGACTTTTACACTGCCATGTATCATGCTTTTTTAGGCCCTACGGTTTATATGGATACTGATGGTCAATATATGGGGATTGACCGCAACCGTCACCAAGCTGAAGGTTTTACCAATTACACAAGCTTTTCCCTGTGGGATACCTACCGCGCGCTGCACCCGCTGTTCAATATTTTGCAGCCGAAGCGTAATCAGGATATGATACAATCTATGATGGCGCATCAAGAGCAGAGCGTGCACCACATGTTGCCGGTTTGGTCGCATTATGGTAATGAAAACTGGTGCATGATCGGTTATCATAGTGTTTCGGTGATTGCCGATGCGATTGTAAAAGGCAATGCCGATTTCGATAAAGAAAAGGCACTTCAAGCTTCCGTGCAAACCGCAAATACGCGTTATTATGACGGAATAGGCAGTTATATTGACACTGGTTATGTTCCCGAGGATAAGGATGGCGCTTCGGTTTCCAAAACCCTGGAATATGCCTACGACGACTGGGCGATCGCCCAAGCAGCAAAGAAACTGGGTAAAAACGAAATCTACGATACGTTTATAAAACGCTCCCAGAATTACCGAAATGTGTATGACCCAAAAACGGGCTTTATGCGTCCTAAATTGGCCGATGGAAGCTTTAAATCGGACTTTGATCCATTAAATACACATGGGCAAGGCTTTATTGAAGGAAACTCATGGAATTATAGCCTTTACGTTCCCCATGACCCCGCTGGAATGATAGAGATGATGGGTGGCAAGGAGAAATTTACCACGCATTTAGATTCGCTTTTTACCATGCATTTACCCGACAAATATTTTGAAAACACAGAGGATATTTCGCGCGAGGGCATCATAGGCAATTATGTGCACGGCAACGAACCCTCGCACCACGTAGCTTATCTCTATAACTGGACTAACGACCCGTGGAAAGCACAGGATAAAATCAGGATGATTTTACGCGAAAAATACCAGAATGGCAATGACGGTTTGAGCGGTAATGATGATTTTGGGCAGATGAGCGCTTGGTATCTTTTCAGCAGTTTGGGTTTTTATCCGGTCGCGCCCGGTTCGGTAGATTATGCGCTGGGAAGTCCGGCGGTTAAGGAAGCCACTATTCATTTGGAAAACGGAAATACCTTTGAGGTAATCGCCAAAAATCAATCGGTTAAAAATGTCTATGTAAAAAAAGTGGAACTGAACGGGAAAGAACTTAACGTGCCGTTCATTCAACATGAGAACATTATGAACGGTGGAAAATTGATTTTTTACATGAGCAGCAAACCAAATAAGCAGCTTTATAAATAGCTTTAAAGGCAATAAACCAAGATTAAATATTAATCCATTATACTTCCGACTCTTCGGAGGTATTTTTTTTCATTACTTGATTATAGTATTAATCAAAATTTGTTTGTATATCCGTTATTAGTCCTAAAAGTAATTTCGGTAATGCTGAACCTGTCCTTTCCAAAGGGAGGCCTGACCCCTCAGGGCAACGCCAGAAACCGATGGGAATATCCGAAGAACGGCTTGATTTGGATAAGAAATGACGTGGTTATAAGATAAATTATTTAGAAACATTGGACATAACAATAGCCATCTAAACCTAAAATTGATCAAAAACAACCCTTTTGAATGAAAACGAAATTCGCGTTAGGGATTGAAGTGGAAATCCTTTTTGCGAGGAACGAACAAAAAGATTGCAACATAAAGTCCGACCCGCAGGGAAACGCCCAAAAACCAATTAATATGGTCGAAAAACGGCTGGGAAGGGAGTAAAAGAGATAGCTTTCGGGAAAAGACAACAGGCTGTTGGGACACTTTGCGGATATTCAAAAATTTATTTCATATTATTAATTTAAAAATGAAAATTAGGTACTTTTCTTAATCGTTATAGTAACTTTATGCTTCCATTTTAAATCAACCTAATTTTAATCCAATGAATAAAATTTCCTTTAAAAAACTTAAGAATACAACCTTTCTTGCGGTTTTATTGCTCGCCACTTTAAGCAGTTGCGCTCCTTCTAAATTTGGTGGACTTGCATTGTACACCGTGCGAGACGCCATGAATGCCGATGCAAAGGGCACGCTTCAAAAGGTAGCCGATGCGGGATATAAAAATATTGAAGCCGCCGGTTACGCCGATGGGAAATTTTACAACATGACCCCTACTGATTTTAAGGCGCTTCTCAATGAAATGAAATTAACACCCATCAGCACCCACCAGGGAAGCGTAACTATGGAAAATGCCGATGCTATGATTGCTGATGTAAAAACGGCAGGCTTTAAGTATTTTGTTATTCCCGTACCGCCTATGGGGATGTTTACGGTAGATCGGGAAAGCAACACCAGAGGTATGAACGGCAGTATTGAAGAACTTGCGGATGTACTTACTACACTTGGGAAAAAATGTGAACAAGCCGGCTTAAAATTGCTGTACCACAATCACGATTTTGAATATAAAAAAGATGAAAATGGTCAGGCTCCCATTGATTATTTATTAGAAAACACAGATCCCAAATATGTAAATTTTCAGATGGATTTATACTGGGTGACAAAAGCTGGTGCAGATCCTGTCACGTATTTCAAAAAATATCCTGGCAGGTTTAAAGCGTGGCATGTAAAGGATATGGATGAGCAGGGTCGCTTTGCACCCGTAGGCACAGGAACGATTGATTTTAAGCGCATTCTTGCTGAAAAAAAGCTTTCAGGGATGAAGTATTATTTCGTGGAACAAGACCAGACCTTTAACATGGAACCCGAAGAAGCCATTAAGGTAAGTCATAAAGGTCTTAAAGAAATCGGCTTTAAATAAGTTTAAAATAAGCCTAAAAACATAAATAATGACCACAATACTTAAGTCCACTCTTATTTTTCTCACTCTTTTGACCACACAATTGCTCAGTGCGCAAGACTGGCCCAATCTAAAAAAGTACGACTCGGTAAATAAAACCGTAAATACAGTTACAGCAACACCGCGCGTTGTATTTATGGGGAATTCCATTACTGAAGGTTGGGCAGGTCAAGATCCTGATTTCTTTACAGAAAACAATTATTTAGGCCGCGGTATTAGCGGTCAGACCACTCCACAAATGCTTTTACGTTTTAGACCAGATGTAATTGATCTGAAACCGGCTGCAGTGGTTATTCTAGCGGGAACAAATGATATTGCCGGTAATACAGGCCCTATGACGGTTGAACAAATAGCCGGAAATATTTATAGCATGGCCGAACTTGCCCAAGCTCACCATATCAAAGTTGTGATTTCTTCAGTGCTGCCGGTTTATAAATATCCCTGGAAGCCGGAAGTTGAACCTGTTGAAAAAATCGCCCAACTCAACTCAATGCTTAAGAATTATGCAGATAAAAATGATATGGTCTATTTGGACTATTTTCCGGCAACGGTCAATGAGCAGCAAGGGTTTAAAAAAGAATATACCGAAGACGGCGTACACCCTACCCTAGCGGGATACAAAGTTTTGGAACCCCTAGTAAAGGAAGCGATAGATAAAGCGCTTAACAAGTAAAAGTTGTCACCATTCCATACGATTATCGGAATGTGAAACACAATAACCTTATTTATATCTCCCCGCACTCTTGAGCTGCATGGGGATATAAAATGAGAAATCCTTTAAAGGATAGTGATTTCAAAAGATCAAATTTCCTTTTGCAGATCCATTGCGTATAGGTTCTTTTTATCCAGATAATCAAGCGCCAAAGTGTACGCACCTAGACTGATCGCATTGCTGGCCCCCAGTTGAGAAATACCGATGGGGATGCGTTTTTTCTCATTATATGCCACTTTTTTATCGCTAAAAGGGACCTGCACGTATTGCGAATCGCTGTTCAGAAACTGCTTTAGTGATTCAGGATCGTCCATATTAAAAACCTCGGCGATCACACGGGGCTTTGCTGCGCCCTGATCACTTATGGTACTTTTAAAATGGGAAATCAACTGCGGCACTATAAATTCGGCTGCGCCGGAAACACCGCCGCCTATAACCACGGGAGCGTCGAGCAGCGTGATCGCATTGGCCAAAGATTCTGCCATGACTGTCGCAAGCTCTTTAAAGGCTTGTAAAGCGGCTTCCTTATCACCCATTATTTTACCTTTGGCGATTTCATAAATATCTAAGGGCGTTTTTTCGATTTTATCACCAGATAATTTAGAATAAACACGCTGTATTCCTCGAGTGCTCACACTTTCTTCAGCAATAGATTTTGGATGGAGATAATTTCGCGTAAGCCATATTTCGCCTGCGGCAGAATTATCACCCAGGCAAATCTGATTGTTGACTACCACGCCCCCACCAAAACCGGTACCCAGCGTGATCCCGATTAAATTCTTGTATTCGCGTTCTATGCTATTTTCATGAAGTAGACCGTTTATTTTGGGCAAAAAACCAGCAACTGCTTCTCCATAGGCAAAAAGATCACCATCATTATTGATCAAGGTGGGAATATTAAATAGCTCTTCAAGCATAGGTCCCAACGCAATCCCGCCTCTAAAGGACGGAAAATTGGGCAAATCACTTATAATGCCGTTTTTATAATCGGCTGGGCCAGGAAAAGCAAAACTTATCGCCACCGGTACTTTAGGAAGAAGCGCATCCTTAACCTGCTCAAATCCTGCAATAATCGTTTTAAGGCACTTGTCTAAATCAGCTGAATTAGCAGCTAACACAATTGGATTAATGATTTCCAGACCATTTTGCAATGCCGAAAACACAAAATTAGTTCCGCCGGCATCCAGGGTCATAACGATCCTATCGTCTTCTCTCTCTTTCATCGTTAACTCATATTATTTGGGATAAAACAATCTTACAAACTTAATACTATGTATGCATACTAAATAAACTATAGTCGAATAAATGTTAAGATCACATTTTAATAATCGCGGCAAAACCTCCATTTTTAACCATTTTCACTTCGATTTTAGATCCTTTTTTCACCTGACGCTCTTCTTTTTTATAATCCAAAGCCTGTCTCCCTGCATTGATCCCATCTGCAAAAGAGGTCATTGTATATGCTTTGCCAGTTGTTAAAAAATCAAGGTTCAGTGTGAAGTTCCGTTCCTTTTCTGCACCGTTTGTCATACCGCCTATAAACCAGGTATCGCCTCTTCGTTTTGCCACAATCGCATATTCCCCGGCTTTTGCTTCTAGCGCGATTGTCTGGTCCCAGGTCGTGGGCACCGTGGTAATAAATTCGGTACACTCGCGCTCTCTATAATAATTGGTGGGATTATCGGCCAGCATCTGCAGCCCACTTTCAAAAATCACATACAGCGCCATTTGATACGCCCGGGTTCCCACGCCAGCAGAATTGGGCCGCTCACTGTAATAAATTTCCGGCTGCATATTTATCATGGCACCGGGCGTAAAATCCATCGCGCCCACTGCATTGCGCATAAAAGGAAAGTAAACGCTGTTATCTGGCGTCGCCCTTCCCATTTGTTCCAGGCCTAAAACTCCTTCATAAGAAAGTACATTGGGGTATTTTCGTTCCAGACCGGCAGGTTTAAAGGCTCCGTGAAAATCAACAAATAGTTCGTGTTTTGCAGCTTCTTTGGCCACACGTTCGTAAAAATTGACCATCCACTGATCGCTGCGATCCATGAAATCTATTTTTACACCGGCGATGCCCCAATCCTTGAAAGTTTTAAACAGGGCAAAATTATGCTCTACGGTAAGCCAGGTGAGCCACAACATAATCTTTACGTTTTTTTCTTTGGCATAACTAATGAGCTTAAAAAGATCAATATCCGGATTTGGTGTGTATGGATCTGTAGTGGTTTTTGCCCAGCCTTCATCCATTAAGATGTAGGGAATCCCAAATTCTGAAGCAAAATCGATGAAATATTTGTAGGTATCTTCATTAAAACCTGCCACAAAATCCACATGGTAGGGAGACGCGCCGTTCCACCATTCCCAACTTACCTGGCCAGGCTTTATCCAGGACGTGTTTTTTAAAACATTGGGCTGCGCCAAATTATAGGTCATCGTATTCTCCAGCAGCTGACCATCCTCTTTTGTAATCACAAAATACCGCCAGGGAAATTCCCGTTTTCCGGAAGTTTTAGCGATATAATCAGCGGTTTTAGTGATTTTCATACTACGGTCACCATCATCTTCAAATTCCAGCGGCAGCTTCGGAAAAACTCCGGTCATTTTATTTTTTTCAGTTGCTTTTAAAAATAGCGCCGGATAATCCAGAAGTCCGGATTCTGAAATCAAAATCTTCTTACCCTGCGGTGTGCCCAGCAATACGGGTAAGGTTGACATAGTGGTTTCTGTATTAAAATCTCCTGAGTCCATTTGTGAATACGGATTTTCATAGGAAGTTTTAAAGGAATCTGTCTGTTGCAGGTGCGCGGTGTAATTATCGGGGAAAAGAAGATTGAAGTTCTCATTTTTAACTACAATATTACCTTTGATATCGGTAATAAAACGATAGGCATAACCATCATTAAAAACACGGAATTCTATGGAATAATTCCCTTTAAAATCAAGCCTTAAGGATTTATAATGATTGGGTACACTACTAAATTTCATCGGGACTACAGGCTCCGACTTTTGATCAACTTCGGTAATTTTTTGGTTCCTAAGTTTTGGGTTTTCACCCAAAACCAAATCTTCAAGATCCAACGCTAGGTTTTGCTGATCTAACAATTTATTTTTGCCATAAAACACTGAATAATCAATACCCGCGCCCAACTTGACCTGCATTTTTATTTGGTCATCTGGGGATGAAACTTCTACGGTCTGTGCCGAAGTGGCAAAACCGTAAAAAAGGCAAAACGTTAAAAAGAGTAGTAATTTGTTCATAGTTATTATTATTTCCTCCCCTAACCCCTCCCAAGGAGGGTGACTCACAGCCTTATGGAAAGTCTGGGAGGGATTTTAATTTTTCGAAGTTTTTTCTTTTACAAAATTTAGCAATAGCGGAAAAGCTGGATAGGTCATATTATGGCCGTAACCCTGCATTTCATACTGCGTAATATCTTTTTGACCGGCTACTTTCATCATACGGAAGAAATAGGCATTCTCTTCATAACGGCCCAGCATCTCCAGCTCACGATCCCCGGTGATGAGCAAGGTAGGCGGCGCATCACCGCGCACATAATAAAGCGGCGCCCACTCGTCAACAATGGGCTGCGTACCAGGAATACCGCGCTCTTCCCGAATGGTAAAATGAGTAATGGTATGCCCACTGAACGGCACCAGACCGGCCACTTTATTGGCATCTATATCATAAGCTTTAAGTCGGTTTTTATCCATGACGGTCATTAAAGCGAGATATCCACCGGCAGAATGCCCCGAAACGAAAATCGCATCTGGATCACCGTTGTACTTCTCAATATTTTTAAAAACCCAAGCCACCGCAGCGGTCGCATCTGCAACACTTACTTCTGCCTTTACCTTTGGCGCCAGCCGATACTGTACGCCCACTATCACATAATCATTATTTTTTAAAACCTTGGGAATTTCTTTATCACCTCCGGTAAGTCCGCCACCATGAAACCAGATTATTACTGGCACTTTTTTATCGGTTTCTGGATAATACACATCCAAAACAGCCATTTTTTGCTGATAATCGGTTATATTTTGAGTGTTTTCCGGATAATAAAAGAGATTCTCTGCTTCTTTATAGGCGGTATTTTGGCCAAAAATAAACAGCGGACTAACCGCAAATAAGAAACAGATCAGTAGTTTTTTCATAGCTTGATTTTATATATGATCCTTTCGTAAATCCCATCCCCAGCCCTTCCCCAAGGGAAGGGAGCGATTCGTAAACTAATGGCTACTGATTTTAACATTAAAACCGAAGATTTCCATAAAATAATTTTTAAAAGCACCGCTGGATTAAACTAGAGCCCTTTAATTATTGGGTAATAAGATCAAGTGGCCCACCATTTTCAAATATCTTTTGTGAAACAAAATAACCGTCAACAGGTTTCCCATTAAACTCGATGGCCTTCAGGTTTCTGGAATCGCCCTCCTTCTTGATCAGCACTTCTTTTTTACCCGTTAAATCCCATTTTACCTCATCAAAAACAGGCAAAGTGACCAGCAACTGATTGTCGGCCGTAGATAATGGGTACAATCCGGAAGACCCAAAAACGTACCAGGCAGACATCTCACCCGCGTCGTCCATACCAGAGAGTGCATTACCACTTTCACCGATTCCATAATAATTTTTCAATAACGTATCTATTACCTTTTGGGATTTTTCGGGCTTATCAACAAAATAATAAGAAAAAGGAGCCTCATGGTCGGGCTGGTTGCCCTGCGCATATTGCCCTAAAAATCCAGAGACATTTCGGGCAATATAGTTCGGGTTCCATTTTAATGAAAATAAGGAATCCAGCTTTTGCTCAAACGGCTTCTCACCTCCATAAAGTTTTACCAGACCTGGCATATCCTGTGGAGCAAAAAATGAAACCTGCCAGGCGTTGGCCTCGCGGTACATATATTCATAATAAGGATATTGTGGGTTAAAGGGTGTGATCCAGTCCCCATTCTCCAGACGGCCGCGCATAAAGTGCGTTTTAGGATCAAACATATTTTTAAAGTTTTGTGACCGCTTCATCAAATCCTTATAATGCTCCTGATCTCCCAGTGCCTTGGCGAGTTGTGCCAGCGCATAATCATCGTAAGCAAACTCAAGCGTTTTAGAAACTCCTGCATTGGCCTTGGTCTCCGTATTTGGTTCTTTAATATCAGGTTCAGAAATATAGCCTTTCTCGATATACTCTTTAATATGTGGCCGCGTTCCACCTTCTTTATAAGCATTGTTTAGCAAAAATTCGTAAGCTTTTTTTACATCAAAATTGTCGATGCCGCGCAAATATGAACTTGCCACAAATGCCGCCGCGTGATCTCCATGAAAGAACGTGGGCATAAACCCGCTGATCTCCCCACGTGTCACCAAAGATTGAATAATATCACCGGTCACTTTGGGGCGCAGCATGCCCAAAAGCACTAGTTTATTGCGAAAAGTATCCCAAAGAGACGGATTTGTATAATACTCAAAGTCCTCGTTGCGCACCTTACCGGCATCATCCATAAAATCACCATTGGCATCGCTACGCAGCGCAGGCCATTGTACCGAACGGTAGAGCGAACTATAAAAAAGTTCCTGTTCCTTAGGTGTGCCGCCCTTAATCTTGACCTGATTTAGGAGATCCTGCCATACAGCAACGCCTTCCTGATGCACCTCATCTAAAGTGCTGTCACCTACCTCTTTCTGCAGGTTCTCTTTCGCGTTAGCGGCACTTACAAACGAGAGGCCGATCTTGAGCACCACGGGATTGTTTTCGCTTTGCGCTAGATGCAGCAATGCGTATCCATCTTTACCAGGTTTATTGTCTATGCTTTTAATGTCTGTATTAAGCTGCGCGAAAAAATAGATCTTCTCGTCGCCCATCTGTTGAAAACCGGAAACCTCGCGGTCGTTTATTTTATTGAGCTCCCAGCCGGATACGTTGTTATTGGCTTTCGCCAAATCAAATAAAATACGACGGTCGTCAGGGTTTTTAAAGGTATATTCATGAATGCCACAGCGCAGCGTCGTTGTAAGTCTTACATCAACATCATAATCAGAAAGATAGACTTGATAAAAATCTGGCGAGGCCTTTTCCCGATCATGGCTAAAGGTGGATTTATAGGGATATTCCGCATTTCCGGAAACGGGCAAAATGGGAATATTGCACAGGTTCCAATGGCCTTTATTGGTATGTGTAAAACCCAGAATTGTGGTGTCCTCATACTGGTAGCCAGCGCCCGTGTGATACTCGGTAATGGGGCTCAGCTGCACCATCGCGTTGGGAAGGGTCGCACCGGGATACGTGAGCCCGGCCCAGACACGCCAGTCCCGGGGTGGCGTGTAGCCTATAATCGCAGTATCGAGCAAAGGTGCGGTGCCTATAAATGGATTAACGAGATCTACGGGGTTTTGTACAAAAAAGCTTTCCGTTGAGTCCTGTGCGTAAACGCTGGAAAAAACACCAAAAAGGAGCACAAAAACGGCGTAGAGTATGTTTTTTTTCATAGAAAAAGAATTAAATTTTGACAATTGATAACGACTTAGGACGAACTGACGTAAGACCTGCTTACCGGTGAGGCAGGCTTAAGACTTGTTTAATGTACTGCATTGATATTCCTTGATATTTTCAGTCTTCCGTCCTATGTACTATTATCCTAAGTCCTTTTTTCAAGATAGGGCTTCCGGATGCTCGTTATAGGTCTTCCATAACAATTCGCCAAAAAGTGTATTTGCCCAGGCAAACCATTTTCGGGTAAAATCTTCGGGATTATCCTTGTTAAAACCTTCATGCATAAAACCGGTGCCGGCGTGGGTTTTTTTAAGCATGGTAATGCATTCCTTGATTTCGGTAGGATCTTTACTGGTAAGGCCGCGCATAGTGATAGACATGGGCCATATGTAATTCATGCCCACATGTGGACCACCAATACCCTCTGCAGCGGTGCCCTTAAAGAAAAACGGATTGTCTTCTGAAAGCACAAATTTGCGGGTGTTTTTATAAATGGCATCATTTGCATCTACGGCATCCAGATACGGAAGAGACAGCAGGCTGGGCACGTTAGAATCGTCCATGAGGAGTTTGCCACCAAAACCATCGACTTCAAAAGCGTAGATCTTACCATATTTTTCATGGTCGACGATTGCATATTTCTGTAATGCTTCTTTTACCTCATCGCTCAGTGCCGTCAACGCTTTCGCGGAAGCGGAATCATTGGCGATCGTATCCATCATTTCCGCAGCTTGATTCAAACTTACCACCGCAAAAAAGTTGGACGGGATCAAAAACGAAAACACCGTAGCGTCATCGCTGGGGCGAAAGGCAGAACAGATCAATCCCACTGGATTTACGGGATAGCCATAACCTTTGAGCGGTCTAGTATCTGTCGCGTTGCGCGTTTCCCGCTGAAAGGAATACGGACCGCGATCCTCTTTTTGCTGTTGGTCTTTAAAAGTTTTTAAAATACTTTTTATGGCTTTTTGCCAATCTTCATTAAAGGGCGAAGTATCACCTGTATTTTTCCAGTAATTATAGGCCAGCCGAATGGGATAACACAGCGAATCGATCTCATATTTACGCTCGTGCACACCGGGCTGCATGTCTGTAGCATCGCTCATCCACTCCCCTTCCTTGTTGGGATCGTCATAAAAAGCATTGGCATATGGGTCTTTAAGCACGTACTGCGTTTGCCGGTTGATGACCCCGGCGATCAGGTCTTTAAGCTCTTTATGCTCAGCGGTAAACTGCATATAGGGCCATACCTGTGCCGAACTGTCGCGCAGCCACATGGCATCGATATCACCGGTGATCACGTAAGTGTCCGGTTTATTATTTTCATTCTTAAATGTGACCGTCGTATCGAGCGTATTTGGAAAACAGTTGTTGAACAACCAGCCCAACTCTTCGTCCTTTACATTTTTTTGAAACTTGTTAATTGCAGCTTCAATCGCCGGACTTTCAAAGTTACGCTGTCCCGCTGCAGTGCGTACCACGGGAAAATCTTTGGCGAAAGCCTGTGCCATTAAATGAGATGGATCAACAAAGGTTAATCCTCCAGCCATTGCGGTGTTTTGTATAAATTTTCTTCTTTGCATTATCGTTTTTTTATTATTCGTCAAATTAAGAATTCTCATCTAGCGATGCCGCCTAGATAAGCATAAGTTCGCTGAGTTGATAAATTTATTGGAAACATCTTAGAATCAACAATTAACTCTAAGAATAATTTCAGCTCAATTTAGGATTCTTACTATATTGATCCCAAAGTTCGTCTAATGATTTACCGGTGTATTCTTTCCAAAGTTCTGGTGAAAACGTCTTGTCCCGCATTGTTGTATCCAATTTATGAACGATTTTCTTATCATAATTTTGAGTCAACCAGTACAAAAATCGGGCGGCTATGCGGTAGCTGTTCTCGTAATTCTGTTCTGGTGAAAATTCAGTTAATGACCAGTCCGCTTTTTTATTGTTTACCCCGTATTTAAAACGTGCATAATCTGCAATACCTTCGGTAAGCCATCCAGGACCGCTATTATTGGGATAGGCCTGTACAATGTGGAATGTTTCATGTGTGATCACATCCAAATCTTGGGGCTTCTTTTTAAGCCATGCCGAACTGATGGTGATTTTGCCATTATTTGCGTACGCTACGCCAGTATATGCAGTGTCTATTGTAACCTCAATCGTATCGATGGCCAGCGGATTAAAATCTTTGGACATTTTGGGATAGACTTTAAAATAGGTTTTGATAAGGCCTTCTTTGACCTCAGGATTAAGATCAGGATCTTGATTTACAAAAATCAGAGTTTTCCCCTTTTTGGATACTATTTCCTTTTCCTGTGCCCAAATAATGCCCGAAAAAGCCATTAATAGCGCAAATAAGCCAATTTTTTTCATAGTATAATCTAATTTTTGACGGTTAAAACGGTTAGGATTGGATAGTGGTCTGACGGCAATCGGGCCTCATTACTATAAAGAGAAATTTCCTTGGGATAATTTCCAGAATTGTTGATCTTGTCAAGATCTGCAGTTTCGGTTTGATAGGTATCGGTTAGTATGCCGTGTTTCTCCACTTTAAAATCGGCAGTTACAAAAATGTGATCTATTCGACTTTCACTGCGGTTGTTGATATCAAAACCATTATAACTTCCTTCCGCTCCATATTTTAAGGGAGCAAGATCGTATGTATCGGTAAGTATGGAAGAACCGTTTAAAATTTTATAACTGGCACTGTTTTGATCCACATTAAAGTCACCAGTAAGCAATGTAGGACTGGTGCCGGCAATTTGCTTGATTTTTTCTAAAATAAGCTTGGCACTTTCACTTCGGGCTACTTTTCCCACATGATCAAAGTGGGTATTGAAAAAATAAAAGGTGAAACCAGAGGATTTATCTTTAAATCGACCCCAAGAACATATTCTGGGCAATACGGCATCCCAACCTTTATTGGGTTTTGAAGGATCTTCAGAAAGCCAAAAATCACCTTTCTCCAAAAGCTCAAAACTCGCTGTCTTATAAAAAATGGCCGAATGCTCACCGGTATTTTTGCCGTCTTCCCTTCCCACACCTATATATTCATAATCGGGAAGCAGACCTTTTAGCTGAACCAATTGGTTTTCCAGACCTTCCTGCGTACCCAGGATATCAAAATCATGAAACTGAATCAACCCTGCTATCGTATTTTTACGATATTGCCAGTTGTTCAACGAGTCTGAGGGGTTGTCGTAACGCAGATTGAAACTCCCAGCTCGCAGGTTTTGTGCGCCGGCCTGAGCGGAAATCAATACGACTAAAGTAAAAAGTATGGCTCTGCAATTAATCATTGTTTTTGTTTTAATTAGATAGTGAAAACGGCTTGTCTTCCTCTTCAATACCTCTATTTTTATTGGGTTTTTCATTCATCTTCAACTGAAACTTCCCACCTTTTTCGATATCGCCGTAGCGCAGAAAGTTTTTAGTGTAGGGTTCTCCATTCAGTTCAGCGGACTCGATATAGACATTATCCTTGCTATTTCCTTTGGCATTAATGATGAATTTCTTGCCATTTTCAAGTGAAATGGTTGCTTTTTCAAACACTGGGCTTCCCATCACATATTGGTCAGTCCCCGGGCAAACACTGTAAAAACCCAGTGCGCTGAGCACATACCAAGACGATGTCTGTCCTTGATCTTCATCTCCGGGATAGCCATCTTCTGTACTGTTATATAATTTTTCCATTACATCTCTGGCGTGATATTGCGCTTTCCAAGGTTGTTTTGCATAGTTATAGAGATAAATCATGTGTTGGATGGGTTGATTTCCGTGAGCGTATTGCCCCATATCCGCCATTTGCATTTCGGTCATTTCATGAATTTTTCCACCGTAGGTGCCTACATGCACCGTATTGGGAACTGTAAAAACCGAATCCAATTTAGCTGTAAAATTCTTTTCACCATCCATTAGATCAATAAGTCCCTGTGGATCTTGAAAAACGGACCACAGATAATGCCAGGCGTTGCCTTCGGTAAACGGGCCGCCCCACTCTACCGGATCAAAATCCTTTACCCAATCCCCATTGGCGTGCCGGCCTTCCATAAAGCCATCTTTTGCATTGTAGACGTTTTTATAATTATACATCTGCCGTGAAAATATATTTTCATAAAATGAATTGCCGCTCGCTTTGGCCAATTGATACCCACAAAAATCATCATAAGCATATTCCAGCGTTTTCGCAGTGGCCTCCCGCACATCTGGATAGGGAATATAGCCCAGCGTAAAATACTGCTGCCAGCCTTTGCGACCACTAGCGGGACCAATGTCACTTTCATTGGTCGCTTCGTGAAAATAAGCGTCCAGCGCTTCTTTTGGGTCGAAGGTCTGCACGCCCTTTACCCAAGCGTCGGCAAGTAGAGAGATTGCATGATTACCAATCATCCCGCCAGATTCACTTGGGAAAGACCAGGAAGGGAGCCAGCCGCGTTGTTTTTGCGCCTCCACCAGCGCCGCAACATAACGGCCCTGCATTTCTGGATAGAGCAGAATATTTAAAGGGAATTGCGCCCTAAAAGTATCCCAAAATCCAGTGTCTGTATACATGTAACCATCGTGGACTTTCCCATCATACGGACTAAAATAATGGGGATCTCCGTTTTCTTTTAATTCGTAGAATTTTCTGGAAAAAAGGCTTGCACGAAAAAAACAGGAATAAAAGGTTCTGAGTTGCTCCTCCGTGCCGCCTTCCACCAGAATTTTACGCAGATGTTTGTTCCAAATCTCTTTCGCGGCTGCGCGGGTATCTTCCTGGTTTTTAAATTTGCCCAATTCGCTTTTTAGGTTCAATTCGGCTTGTGCTGTACTTATATAAGACGAGGCAATCTTTGCCTGAACCACTTCACCTTCCTTAAATTCAATATAGGCGCCATAACCCTTGCCTTCTCCCGCAGTTTTATCCTCCCATTTTTGATTGGTTTCATTTTCCCAAACCCCCTGGTTTTTAAAAGGTTTGTCAAACTGAATGACAAAATAGTTTTTAAAACCCTCAATACGCGCCATGCCGCGGCCGTTGCTCACAAAACCGGTTATTCGCCGATTCTTGGAATCTATTTGCACGCCGCTCATACCGGTATAACCGTCCAGAACGAGAAAAGATGCTTTGTTTTTAGGAAAAGAAAACCGAAGATGTGCCCCTCTTTCCGTTGGAGAAATTTCGGTATTAATCTTATTATCAAATTTTACCTGATAATAATTGGGCTTGGCAGTTTCATTCTCGTGGCTGAATTTTGACCCTCTATCGGCATTATTCAGTACCAAAAGCCCAGTTTCTGGCATTAGCGAAAAAACCGCGTAATCATTAGTCCATGAGCTGCACTGGTGCGCTTGTTGAAAACCACGGATGGAATCTTTAAAATA